>Ga0182746_1000177_pt1 | contig 109184 bp, 87 predicted proteins | sample eDN3rd30CBELigOP_FD_128881 | JGI IMG/M metagenome (GOLD analysis project Ga0182746, IMG submission 128881) | Enriched Organic Plus compost microbial communities from Emeryville, California, USA - eDNA 3rd pass 30_C BE-Lig OP (version 2) (version 2) ...
CATCACGACAAATTCATCTAATATGACAAATGGAAAATGCACAGGTATTTCCGACCAACATTGTTGTGCCATTTCTCCAATCTCCGACAACTGCACCATTCCATCTATGACTTTTCCGAAATATGGCATTCTATCTTTAGTACAGATCGTGACATAGTATGCTGCATCAGTACCATAGTCCCACCATTGTGCTCTTGCGGAGGGGATGCGGTATCTATTCTTATAGAGATCGGTCATGCTAGGTCCTGTTGGTCACACTAAAGTTAGCAAACAGTCCCTTGAAAAACAAATATCTTTCACTGCTTATTTCCGTTATGGGAAATCTCACCACCGTTATCATTGATCATCTTTTTCTTCATTATAAACACAATCCCCGACGTACCTCCCGTACCCGAATATGTATCTGTTCGTTCGAGTGTTTCCACTAGCTCAAATCCATTTTTGACCATATGGTTCAATATAGCTGCGTATGATTTCTCGTTCGTGATCAGAGTGTTTCATTAGGATGATCTTTTTCGTTTACTTCGTTCCATTGGAATTTATCATTTAACTTTTTGATAAATCGTTCTCTATTAAGTGTTTCATCAAATACATAAGTAGGTATTAGGCTAGCTAGCCACAGAAAAAGGGAAGACCAATTGGAGAAGTCAAATACGACACTCACTATACCTGTGATCATAAAAAAGATAAACCCTAGCAATGAATACACAAGTGAGCCTCACCCCAAAACTAAACGTAGCTGCGGCCTATGGCATATCGGCAAAATCACCTACTCTGGCTCAGATCTATCCGACACCGGCATGGCTGGACATCCCGCTCGTAACCGCTACGAGTACGCAATATAGCCCGGTCTACCTGGTGTACACGCACAAGATGCAGACCTCCAACCTCGATCTGAAGCCCATGCGCAACTCACAGGCCGAAATTAACCTAGGCTACAACGAAAAATCATTCAGTGCACGCTTGAATGCCTACTACAAAAATGTACGCGATGGCTTCAATAGCCGAGCAAACTACATGAATATCACCGTACCTGTGTACGACTACTATGCCGATGATGATCTCCAGAAAATCGTCTACCAACAGACAGGAGACTATAAGACTATAAAAGACATCACGTACAACACGATCGAGAATACCGAAAGCTCGTATACATACGGCTTTGACTGGTCAGTATCCATACCTCGCATCCCGTATATCCACACCTCGCTGTCGACCAGCACCTCGTACATCATTTCCAAAGAAAACAATGTCGGCAATTACGATGCACTGTACCTCAAGACACCGGTAAGCTATCAGGGCAACAATATATGGTATGTGTTATACGATCCCCAATTGTATAGCAAGAGGTATATACTCACCAGCAAGCTCAATACCACGACACATATACCTAAGTTGGGATTCGTCATCATGACCAACACGGATATCTTTTGGAAGAACAACTATGGTTCTCTGCATAAGAACGAATATCAGGAAGCTCTAGGTTATCTGGATCAAGACATGCATATGGTATTCATAGAGCGTGGGAATGGTCCCAGTCTGCCTCCGAGGAATATTGAACTAACAAGCGGTGCACAGAAAATAATATATGCCAACTTTTCCTTGTCCGTCGCCAAGGAGATCGGCAAAAAACTCCGTATAGCGATCACGACCTACAACACGTTCAACAGTCTCCTGCATCGTTCGGACAAGACGAGCAATGGTGTGGAGCAGATCGTCTACTACAACGCACCACTGAGTATAACGGGGGGAATCAGCCTTAAATTATAATATAATAAAACAGTCATATATATGAAAACAAATCAAATCTTAATCTTAGTGTTGGCGGTATTTTTCACCGTCGCGAGCTGTAAAAAAGACGATGTTAACGAAGCAAGGCCCGTCGATATCGCTGTGCAGCTGACCGTAAATGAAGAAGAAGTCTGGTTTGACGTGCCCTATGAGGATGCCGTGATCAAACTCGTCAACAAAAGCAATGGCCAAACCTATGATGTCAAGGCCGATACAGATGGTAAAATACTATTGCATCAATTGGTGCCCGGTATCTATGACATCAATGTGACCTTGACTATTCCGGCGGAGACGTACGCCGAGCTGACAGGGGTGAATAGGGAAGACGATTTTACGTTAAACTATACGGTGAGCAGTCAAAGCTTTTATCAGAATCAGGAGATCACGGTAAAACTTATTGCCGCCGAGACGGTAGGTGGTTTTGTCATCAAGCAGATCTACTATGTAGGGTCACATACCAAAGATGCTGCCTTGAATCGCGACAATTTTATCGAAATCTATAACAATACAGATGAGACCCTCTACGCGGACAGTCTGTTGATCGTGCTGGCATATGGCAAACCAAACAAGAATAACGATGAATATTCATTGCCCAACAACCAGTTCGACTGGAGCGAATCCATCGGGATGAATGTGTCGGATGATGCCAATGAGGACTATGTCTATGCCAAGGGAATATTCATGATCCCGAGCGACGGCACGGGCAAAAAATACCCGGTATTGCCCGGCAAGAGCTTCGTTCTGGCCGGATCGGCACTGAACCATGCCGGATCCTATGTCAATAACAATGGCGTAACTATCGGTGCACAGAAGCCTGAACTGACTGTGGACCTGACCGGTGCCGACTTTGAAGCGTGGCTCCTGCCGTACGAACAAAAGCTGGACCCGGAAGCAACTCCTTTTGCTAATGATGTGGACAATGTCGATGTGCCAAACGTAGAGGTGTTTTTTAAACTGAGCATGAATGATATGTACTTCCCTCCCCAAGCCCGCGAATCGTTTGTGCTGATGAAGGTGGATCAGAGCTTTGATCTGAACAATATAGCTGCGTTTGCCACACCTATCACCCGGACTATCACGGATAAGACGACAAAGTACCCGCAGTTGCCGGCCAGATATATCATCGATGCGGTAGAGATAGAACAATATGAGGTCAGTGATCGTATTCCGCGCCGGTTGCCTTTGCGGTTTGATGCCGGAGCGACCTCAGTCCTTGGTGGCCCGTATTCCAGCCAGTCCATTATACGCAAGACCCTCAAGACGGTCAATGGACGCCGGATATTGAAGGATACCAACAACTCGACAAACGATTTTGGCTATTTTACCAAGGCCAATCCGTACAAAGGCGATGATTCTTTCATGGACTGATGAATGAGAGCTTTCTTCATGGCTATAGGATTATTGTGCTGTTCTACTTTGGGGCTGTCCCAAGGTAGAACAGATTCACTGTACGTGTTTGAGCAGGATCGAGATTGGATAAGCAGATCTATCCTTTCGCCCATATTTACGACTGGAGCGGAAACAGACAGCTACGGGGTACTACAACTCAACCAGCAGTACGACCGTGGTGGTCTGCGTATGGCCCAACAGGCCTACGACAAGCGTGTGATCGGTTTTACGGCCAAAGGGTTCAATCGGTTGGGGCGGTTCAAGATCGGGGCGATCTTCCAATTCAACAATCAGCAGGAGGATAGCCTGTCCAATAGCCTGCGCAATGACCTGGATCCCTTGACTACCTACTATCCATACGCGTCCAAAAGCGGGCATTACCGTAGGCAGAATTATATCCTGAATGCCTCGGTAGATTATCGGCTGAATAGATACCTGTCTCCGTATATCCATATAGACTACCACAAGCACTGGACGGCGGGTACCGTAGATCCCAGGCTCAAGTCCGACCGCTTTATCGTCAAGGTAAAGCCCGGCATAGCGGTACACGTCGGAAACCACGATGCCGCCGCTTTCATCAATCTGGGTAGGGCCGACGAGACCGTCAAGGTGGACTATATCAACGATAATTTTAAGTTTTCATCCTTATATCCCGATCGGATATATTACCCTAGTTATGGCTATGGATATAGTGGCCCCTCTAGAGACAGTGCTACCAATTATAAGTACGATACATACAAGGGATTCGGTGTGTCCTATCAGGTACGGTTGCACAAACTGATCGTACAGGCCGAATATAGCTATGAGTACTATCACAATACGAATCAGTATTATTCCAAGTCTTCTGCGCAGTATACAGGGCCGAGGGCTATCTTTAACCTATACAATTCTCATGCTGCGGTGAACGTGCTGTTCCGGTCATCTGACCGTGCACAGCATACTTTGTCATTGGCATACGGCAATAGCAATGGCTATGACGGTTCGCTCCCGGTGACGAAGAGCCTCAAGATCGTCAACTATAGAGTAGATGAAAGAAATGCCGGTATGCGCTATAGTGTACAATTGGACAAAGCGAAGACCTTTGCAAAAGAGTTTGGAGCTGCCGTCGGGTATGGAATTATAGACCGAAAGGACCTGCTTTCGGATGTACAGTTGGATGCTGCGACCCTGAGGCTACAGGTATTTGCCAATCTATACTTACGTCAGGGAATCCGCGATACATACAAACTAGGGCTGAGTCCCTATATAGCAAGGCCGGGAGATGTCAACTTCAGGTACAATGCGTTGGCCACGACAGATTTTGTGAGGAATGTCGTCAATACAGACTACCATTACTACCGCTTACAGAAGTCGGGAATCGTATTCGATGCCGAGTACATGACTCGGCTATTTGGAAAAAATAACATCGGGTTTTACGGGGAGGTAGACTACTCCTGGTCCGACAAGAGTGCCTTGGATGACAACTTCTTGCCGGCCTTTGATCCGAGCGGACAGCGGACAGATATTAATTTGGGTGTGCGTATGTATATCAATGCTCGCTAATCCATACCTTTGTCTAGAGATATGGTTTCATAAAGAGAGAGATGAAAAAAATATATGTCATAGCATTATTAGGTTTATTGATGCTTCTTAGTATCTCATTTGGGTCATGGGACCTAATCCGCGATGGGGCCCAGGACTCTTTGCGGGCTGTCTATGCACGCCCGGTAGCAGAGTGGCCTAAGCCCTCCATTGATACAGGAGTGATGTGGGAAGAGTTTGCACCGCTACCCAACTTTGACACCTCCTATTTCCGGATGATGGAGCAAGCGGATGTGATCTTGGGGCGTATGCTTTTCTTCGATCCCCGGCTCTCCGGCTCCAATCAGATATCTTGCAGTACCTGTCACAACCCACAGACCTCCTGGGCAGACAAGCTGTCCACATCGGTCGGTCATGACCACCAAACGGGCAGTAGAAATACGCTGAGCCTACTCAATGTGCATGCACGTAAGACTTTCTTTTGGGATGGCCGTGCCACAACCTTGGAGGAGCAGGTCAAAAGCCCGATCCAAGCGCACGACGAAATGGCTATGGATCCCACCAAATTGCCCAGAAAACTAAAAAAAATAAAGGGCTATCGTACATTGGTCAAAAATGCATACGGCACAGAAAAGATAACTTTTGACCATATCGCGCAGGCATTAGCAGCCTTTCAGCGGACGATCAGTAGCCGTCAGAGTAGATTTGACCGCTTCCTGAAAGGCGAATACAAGATGTTGACGGATCAGGAGATACAGGGTATGCATCTCTTCCGAACCAAGGCAAGATGCATGAACTGCCATCATGGACAGTATCTCACCGATGAACAATTCCACAATATAGGGCTGACCTACTATAAGCGCAAGTACGAGGACCTCGGAAGGTACAATGTCACCGGTCATCCGGATGATGTCGGCAAGTTCCGTACGCCCTCGCTTCGGGATATCATGAATACAGACCCTTGGATGCACAATGGCCTCTTTGACAATATCACCGGTCTGATGAACATGTACAACAGTGGGATGCAAATGAATACGGCCAAGCCGGAAGTCAAAGCTGCAGATCCCCTGGCACCCGTGACGGATCCCTTGATGAAACCCCTGAAATTGACCAAAGGAGAGATACGGGACGTGATCGCTTTTCTCCAAGCGGTCACGGCGACAGAATATAAGATGAGACGGCCCACAGAATTGCCAAAGTAAGATGTATCTGCTCTTAAAGTATTTTTGGTCTAGATTTTCTTCCGTGAGCATTGTATTGTATCAAGAATACAGCGCGTATATCGAGAGCCTGTTCCAAAGACAGAATGGGCCTCCATTGTGCCTGTATACCCGGTGCAGGGATAAGCAGTACAATTCACTAGCCGATAGTTGTGGTGCATGTCTCCATATTTGCCATCGGCTTGATAACCTTCAATATCATTTTCCTATATTTCCACTTTTTTGTGTAAGTTTGAGGTAATAAAAGTAAGGAACAAATTATGATTCTAGTTGCTGATAGCGGTTCTTCCAGTTCGGAATGGATGTTGAATATGCCTGATAGCAAGCCTCTTCGTTTTAGAACCAAAGGATTAAACCCATTTTTTGTCAACGAAAAAGAAATCGGAAGAGTGATGAAGGATGTGACGGAGATCATTCCCTATATTGATGAGATCCGGGAAGTTTATTTTTTTGGAGCAGGCTGTGTGACACCGGATAGGAGGGAGATCGTATCGAATGCCATGACCACTTTTTTTCCGAACGCTTTTATCGCTGTGGAAAGTGACCTGTTGGGGTGTGCGTATGCGGCATGTGGGCATAAGAAAGGTTTGATCGCTACGATGGGAACAGGATCGGATATCAGTTATTACGATGGTAACGAACTGATGCCCAGTCATCAAGGATTGGGTTATGTATTGGGGGACGAAGGTTCGGGAGCGTGGTTTGGCAAATATCTGATCACACAGTATCTATATGGTAAAATGCCAAGGGATATCGCAAAAATTTTTGGTGAAAAATATCGGCTGACCAAAGATATAGTCATTAAGAATGTTTATCAAAAAGACCGCCCTAATGCTTATCTGGCTTCTTTTGCGATGTTTATGGAGGAAAATAGGCTTCATCCCTATATCGATAAAGTATTGACAGATGGGTTTGATGAATTTGTGCGTACCAACATTATGACGTATCCAAATTATTGGGAACATGAATGCCATTTTGTGGGGAGTATAGCCTATCATTTTGACCTGCATCTGGCCAAAGTCTGCAAACTGCACGGTATCAAGGTAGGCAAGATACTCAAATCCCCGATCGAGAGTTTATTTCATTTTGTCGTTCAGCGTGAAATGAAACAAATGGATATACATGTTTGATGTAATTGAGGTTAAGGGGTTAACTGTTTAAACGATTGAACAGTTAATCATTTTTATAAAGATTTAAATTTTTACAGTTATGGCTACAGTATTATGTATGGTGTTGAGTATGATGATGGCTGCACCATCGGTCTATGATTATTCGTTTACTTCCATCGATGGGAAGAAGATAGAATTGTCCACTTTCAAGGGAAAGAAAATCCTGATCGTCAATACGGCTTCGAAATGTGGATTTACGAAGCAATACAAAGATCTGCAAAAACTCCATGAGCAGTATGGCGACAAGCTTGTTGTCATCGGTTTTCCGGCCAACAACTTTGGTAGTCAGGAGCCCGGTAGCAATGAAGATATACAGGCTTTCTGCGAGAAGAACTATGGTGTGACGTTCTTGCTGTCTGAAAAGGTTAATGTCAAAGACCCCGGAATGGCTCCCTTATTTAAATACCTGACCCGTGCAAACAATCCGGATTTTACAGGAGATATCAAGTGGAACTTTGAGAAATTCCTGATCGATGAAAATGGAAAACTGATCGGCCGATACCGTTCGGCCGTCAATCCGTTGGATGAAAAGATCACGGGCAACCTTTGATGCTGTAGATTACTTGTCAACTTTTCAAATAGCCATAGGGGATAGCTCATTCTTCTGTGCCGGAGGGATCGTACGATCTTTTTAAAGAAGAAGATCGTACGATGAGCTTGCCTTCAATGGTCACGGTTTTAATCTTGAAATTATCACCCGCGATGACTTGGTCGAAGAATAATTTGGTAGCGGTTTCGCCTACCTTAAACGGATGAGGATCGTAGGTCGTGAGAGCGGGCTCGATAATTCTCCCGGTATAATCATTCCCAAAACCGGCGATACAGATATCCTCAGGAATTTTTATCTTCAGATGCTTAAGGTACATCATCGTCAGGATAGCACTGTTGTCTGAGATACAAAAAATGGCTTCCGGTCTGCTGTCTTGTGCGAGCCAACCGTCAATGGCATGCTGTATGGACGGCTTCGTAAAATCGGTATAAGCGATCAGTTTATGGTCCGATTCGATATGTGCTTTTTTTAATGCATTTTCGTAACCTTCCAACCTTTTTTTAGTGATGTATAGGTGTTCGGGTCCGGCGATGACTGCAATCCGTTGGCAACCCTCGTTCAGGAGGTGTGTGACGATCTGTTCCGATCCCTCCACATTGTCCAGGAGTACCTTCGATGTGGCGGTATCTTCGCAAATTCGATCAAAATGTATAATAGGAATACCCTTTTTCATCTGTAATTTAAGATGTTCGAAGGTCTGGGTTTCTTTCGAATGACATATCAATAAGCCGTCTATCCAATTATTCATGATAGTTTGTATGTTGGCGGCTTCTGTTTTATGGGATTCGTTGGATTGGTAGATCATGACTTTGTAGCCCGATGCGGACGCCGTATGTTGGATTCCACTCAGTACGGAGGCAAAAAAGGGGTTTTCGATATCCGGAACGACCACGCCGATGACATGTGTTTCCCTTCGGTTGAGACTTTGGGCCAACAGATTGGGCTGATAATCGAGCTCAATGGCCACTTGCTTGACCAAAGCTTTGGTCCTTCCCCCGATATCTTCATGGTTTTTTAAAGCTCTTGAGACGGTGGATGCTGATACGCCTACCGCTTTGGCGATATCAATAATGGTCGTCTGCCGCTTTTTGTCAAAGGTCGAGCTGCGATACCGTCCTTTTTTGATCAGCGTGAAATGATAAACACATTCTTTACAGTAGTAGCGTTGTACCCCTCGGACAAACCCTGATTTGAGTATGGTCTCTACTTTACTGCATTTTGGACATTTTACCCGTGGCATAAGTGGTAGTATTAGTTTATACGATTCTGTAGTGTCTGCTAATTAACAAAAAAAGATATAATAATTCAAATATCGCAAATAATATCGCAAACGTTTAAGATATAAAAAATGAAATTTTATAGGCTAAAAATTGTTCGAATCAATTGTATAATAGATATATTAGCAAAAAAATAGTGCGCATCCAATTTTATAAACTATCTATATTAATATCTATATTTTAATAAAAATTGATAGCGATATATACTTTTTTGATCACGATATAAAGCCACGACGTTTATGACTTCTCTCGATTATTTTGTTCTTATTGTCTACGCTGTTGGGATGTTGCTTATCGGCAGTATCTTAAGTAGGTGGAACAAAAACACGGCGGATATGTTTGCCGTGAGCCGACAGTCGCCTTGGTGGCTTTCGGGTATATCAGCCTTTATGAGTGCGTTTTCGGCGGGTACTTTTGTCGTATGGGGCGGGATAGCTTTTAAGCACGGTTTGGTGTCGGTCAGTATATTGATGTCACTGGGTGTCAGCTCGTTTATCGTCGGCAGATTCCTGGCCGGCAAATGGGCCAAGCTGGGGGTGACTACCATAGGCGAATTTATCAACATCCGCTTTGGGAAAGAGGTTGTTCAGTTCTATACCTGGATAGGCATGTTGTTGAAGCTGGTCGCTATGAGTGTCGCGCTGTATTCATTTGCTACGTTGTTTTGCGCATTGATGCCGCTCTCTGAAGGCAATGTCTTTCGGGATGCCACTACGGGCAACTTGTCTATCACCTATGCCTGCATCGTGTCGGGCCTCCTCATGTTGGTATATGCGGTCAGTGGCGGGCTATGGGCTGTGCTTATCATCGATTCGGTGCAGTTTGTCGTTTTGATGGTTTCGGTACTCTTCGTGGTGCCTTTGAGTTTTGAGCAGGTCGGTGGTCTCGGCAAATTTCTGGAAGCCGTCCCCGAGGGGTTTATGGATATATCCAGCGGCAAATTTACCTATTGGTTTCTTGTAGGGTGGGTCGTAGTACACACCTTCAAATTTGGAGGAGAATGGGTATTTGTTCAGCGTTTTCTAGCGGTAAAAAATGCGAAAGAAGCAAAAAAAACAGCATATCTGCTCGGAACGCTTTATTTGGTCAGCCCTATTGTATGGATGCTTCCGGCGATGATCTACCGGGTGGAAGATCCTATGGCCAATCCTGAGCAGGCTTATTTTTTAGCCTGCGCGGCCGTTCTTCCCAGCGGTATGATGGGCCTGTTGCTGGCGGCGATGTTTTCGGCAGCAGCCAGCTATATCGATGGGGAAGTAAATGTATACGCGGGAGCCATCACCAACGATTGTTATAAAGCGATCTTCAAGCCTATGTCCAGTGAACGTGAATTGCTGCTCGTGGGCCGTATCAGCTCGTTTTTGATTGGGGCAGTTATTATCGGAGGAGCAGTTGCCATCCCTTACGTAGGTGGAGCTGAGGAAGTCATTTTGACGATAACGTCTCTGCTGGTCGTTCCGATGGTATTGCCTACGATATGGGGGTTGATCTTCGGCAAAATAACGCAAAAGGCAGTATGGTATGCGACAGGACTGAGCTTTTTGGCGGCATTCTTTACGAAAGTCGGTATTCCGCAGGCATCGGATGTAGCGGTACTGGTCTGGCTTTCCGAAAACTCACTGGTGGCAGAGGTCGGTGTAGGAGTCATTGTGCCTCTGGCTGTGCTGGCTCTATTTGAACGCTTCGGCCAGCGAACCGCAGCTGGTTTTGTGAAACTCGGCGAACATACGCTTCAGAAAAGTGAGTCCACGCAAGTCGTTTCTACGGTAGCGGCTTACCCAGCAAGATTGTTGGCCTATAGTATCGGTGCCTTGTCGGTATTGATGTATGCATTAGCTTTTACGGCCGGAGATAAAAAAGGACTGGTCATTGGATTTGGTGTGGTACTGTCCGGTATCTGTGGCCTGATATTATGGTCGTTAAAGAAAATTAAATAGCGAAATCAGTATAATGAAGAAAGAGAAAAAAAAGTTTGAGGTAGTTGTCGTAGGAGGAGGGTTGGCGGGTCTTTGTGCGGCCATCGCTTCTGCAAGAAGTGGTGTAGACACCTGTCTGTTGCATAATCGTCCGGTATTGGGAGGAAACAGTTCGTCGGAGATCAGGGTCACCCCCCATGGTGCAGCAGCATTTCACGCGTATGCGCGGGAGACAGGTATCATCTCCGAACTCCTAATTAAGGAACGGGCGCTGAACCATGAAGAAATTTTTGAAAATGGCTGGACCAACTCGGTCTGGGACATGGTGCAATATGATCTGACACAACAGACGGAAAATCTCACACTTTACCTGAATACCGATTTCAGAGGTGTCGTCATGAAAGATTCAAGGACCATCGACAGCATAAAAGCCTATACGCAGAACTCGGAAATCGAGTTGACGTTGGAGGGCCATGTGTTTGTCGACTGTACCGGCGATGGTGTACTGGCCTACCAGGCAGGATGCGAATGGAGGATGGGCAGCGAAAGCCGTAGCGAATTTAATGAACCTCATGCACCCGAACATGGCAATGGCGACATCATGGGAAGCTCTATCCATTTTAAGACCAAGAAAATGGATTATCCTATTCCTTTTGAAGCACCCGAATGGGCTGTCAAGTACGAAGATGCGAGCTTTTTCTACCAGAACGGGCGTCCACCGAAAGATGAACGGGGAGGTTACTGGTGGCTTGAAATAGGGGTGCCTTACCATACCATTCATGAAAATGAAGATATCCGACATGAATTGACACGTCATGCCCTGGGGGTATGGGACTGGATGAAAAACCGGGATCCCAAAATGAAAGAGGTCACTAAAAACTATGCCTTGGATTGGATAGGGCAGGTGCCTGGCAAACGGGAAAGTCGACGTATCATGGGGCAATATCTGATGACGGAGCACGATCCGCAAAATTGTACCGTTTTTGAAGATGAAATAGCATTCGGTGGCTGGTTCATTGATTTACATACCCCCGGTGGGCTATTGGCCAAAGATAGTGAACCCGCCAGTGGAGAAAATTATAATACATTTACCGATTACGCGGTCAAGAGCTACGCCGGCCCATACGGGATACCACTGCGCTGTCTCATCGCCAAGGATGTGGACAACTTGATGATGGCAGGTCGGAATGTCAGCGTGACCCATGCCGCTCTTGGAACGGTACGGGTGATGTCGACTACAGCACTGCTCGGGCAAGCTGCGGGAACGGCCTCTGCCCACGCAGTTTTGAATGGATTGTCCGTCAGTCATTTGACACCGGCCGATGTGACAACTATACAGCAGCAGCTGCTGCGCAACGGATGTTTTCTGCCCAACTACAAAAACAATGATCCGAAGGACCTGGCACTCAGGGCCCGGGTCGATGCGAGCAGCAGTGCCAAAGAATATGGTGCAGGTCCTGAAAGTAAAGGATTCCACCAAGGGCTTTATATTTGGAAAGATCAGCCGCAGTACACAGACACGGTGTTGCATACGCGGCGAGGACAGTTGATAGCGATAGGGGATAGCCCTATGGAAAGTGTGTCGATATGTGTGACCAATAGGAGCCCGCAATCCCAGACACTCCGGGCCAAATTGTTGGCGGTAGACCATATCTGGGATTACCGCATACAGGAACTGGACGAGCTGGCATCCGGCACGATCGAAGTGCCTCCCGGGGCGAAGCAATGGGTAGATTTTCCGGTGAATAGTAGCAATATAGTCGCCGGAAGATTCGTCCGGTTGGATATTCTTCCCAATGAGTACATTGAATGGTTGCTGGCAGGAAAAATCGTGACGGGACACATGGCCAGTTATCAGATAGGACCGGATAAAATGCGCCGGTTTGGCAGTGGACATACATTGAGCTTTAAGGTGAATGGCCCCCAGACCTGCTACGAGCCGGCGAACGTAATCAACGGGGTGGCCAGGCCAGCGGCGTTTACAAACTTGTGGAAGTCTGACCCTGTACTACCTCTTCCGCAATGGATCGGACTGACATGGGACGATCCCAAACGTATTGATCAAATACAATTGACATTTGCGGGGCACTTGTTGCGCGAGTTGCATGCCTATGCACCTTTCTATAGAGATCCCCAATGTGTGCGGGACTATACCATATCTGCCTGGATCGCCGGAAAATGGGAAAAGATTATCGAAATAACAGGAAATTACCAACGCCAGCGCGTACATGTATTGGCACAATCCATTACTACCGATAAACTACGGGTGGAAGTACACGCAACCAATGGGGATGATGCTGCTCAAATATACGAAGTGAGATGCTATGGTTCTGCTCATTAGTTGTTTAAATAAGTTATTGTATCACTATAAATCATCAAAAATATGTTAACAAAAACGAATTATCTGATCCTTGTTTTAATGTCCTTTGTACTCAGCTCATTTGTAGCACATAAGCATACAGCTGAAAAAGAGGAGCCAGTCTACATTCAGTTTGGCCCGGCGGTATCCGACACGAAGTGGAATGCCTTGCCTGCACATACGGCCGGCTCGTCAATCTCGGCCCTGAAAGACCAAAAGGGAAATACGACGGGTATATCCCTTCATATCGTCAAAGGCTTTAATGGGAGGAACAAAAACGGAGAGAAAGCAACCAAAACAGCCTTTGACATGCCGGAGGAGGTTTCGTTGTGGGCTTTTTATGGCAATCCGCTTACGGCATTCCAAGGGAAAATTGTCAAAGAGAGCGTCCTAAAGTTGTCAGGATTGGATAAAAACAAAAAGTATGACTTCTGTTTCTATGGATCCCGATCGGACACCAAGGATAACCGTGAAAGTTCTTATGGGGTAAAAGGGGCCAATGAGGTCACGGCTTTAGTGAATGCCGCAAATAACAGCACAAATATCGCCTGTGCACAGGCTGTACAGCCGGATAGTGCAGGAGAAATCACCATAACGGTTACGGCGGGTCCGAACAATAATAATCCATATGGTTTCTATTACATCAATGCCATGAAAATGACACCTATTGGCAATAACTAATTAAAACCAAAATACTATGAACGCTAAATTATCACTTATCGTATTATTCAATTTACTGCTGTATGGCAATACTTGGATAATTGCACAAACCACCTCTCAGGCGTTTGCAGTGAGAGGAACAATCACGGACAATAGGGGAGAACCGTTGCAGGGTGTCCGTATCACCATGAAGGATAGCAAAATAGCTGCTGTGTCGGACAACAAAGGGGATTATCAGATTTCTCTTTCGCGGCCATCGGGTGTATTGGTCTTTTCCATGATGGGATTTACCGAACAGGAAAAGACGGTAGAGGCTGGTACCGTGGTCAATATCGTGATGCGGGAATCTGTCAACAACCTGGACGAAGTGGTCGTGATCGGTTATGGAGAGCAGCTTCGGTCGGATCTTACCGGAGCACTCACCGGAATAAAGGCGGAAGATATCGAACGGTCTGCTAATCCGGATCTGTTAGGAGCGCTACAAGGTAAAATGCCGGGCGCCCGTATCAATTCCCAATCGGGAGAACCCGGTGCGGAAATGAATATCCAAATACGGGGAGCAAATTCATTATACGGGGCTTCTACACCCCTGTTTGTCATCGATGGTGTGCCTTTTGATGTAAGTTCGGATGAAGTGGCAACAGCTTACGAATCCAATATCGGCAATTCGGCCAATCCGCTGTCATCGCTTAATCCTTCGGATATTGAGTCTATCGAAATCCTGAAAGATGCTTCTGCTACAGCAATATATGGATCGCGTGGAGCAAATGGCGTCGTCATTGTGACGACCAAATCAGGTGTGAAGGGCAAGTCTGATATTTCTTACCATGGGTATGTCAGCTATGCCCAGGCTTCTCGTAAATTAAATCTGTTGAATGGTGATGAGTGGATAGATTTTCAACGCGAGACGAGACCAAATTCTCCCTTGTTTTACGAGATCAAAGATGGTTTGGTAGATACCAATTCGCCGGTAGATCCTTACCGTTTTGCGCAGCATGACTGGCAGGATGAGGCGTTCAGGTGGGCAGCTACGCAAAATCATTACCTCTCTTTTAGCGGAGGTAGTGACAAGACCATCGTGGCAGGAGGAGTCGGGTATCTCAAGCAAGAGGGTATCATACGCAGTAACGGTATGGATCGATACAACGTCAGGCTACGTATGGACCACAGCCAAAATTCAAAATTGAAGCTGGGATTGAATGTACTTGGATCCTATCAGGAACTGTACGGTGCAACCAATACAGGGCTGGTAAACTCCGCTAACGGTATCGTGCAGCGTATCATTATGTCCAGGCCGATCGCATTTTATGATCCATCGACAGACGACGACGTCACCCGGTACATCACACCGTTGTCCATGTTGGATGATGCTTACAAAAATACAGGTTCTATGCGAGCCAATGCAAGCGCTTATCTGGAATATCAGTTTTCCAAAGCTTTAAAGTTACATTCGACGGCCAGTGGCGTGCTCTCCAGCTCGAAAGGTAAAGAATTCTACAGCAAATACACGACCATGGGCAATATGAATAATGGTGTGGCCGTATTGCAGGAAAGGAGAACGCACTCGTGGAACAGCACCACCCGGCTCAATTACTTGAAAACCTTCAACCGTATCCATCGGCTGGATGTGATGGCTGCTTTCGAAGCAAGTCGTTATAGTTATGAATCTCAACGCATGCGCAGCATAGACTTTGTCGACGAATCCACCGGAATAAACGATATCAGCAAAGGAGCTCAGGTGTCCGGGGTCTCCTCTACCCGTTGGGCCAATAATCGTGTGTCCTGGCTCACCAGAGCCAATTATTCTTTGGCTTGGAAGTATCTATTTACCGCCAGTTTTCGTATAGATGGCTCTGATAAGTTTGGTCCGGGAAACCGCTATGGATATTTTCCGTCCGCAGCCTTTGCCTGGCAGGTGCATAAGGAAGATTTTATAAAGTCCTTAAATACATTTGATCAATTAAAATTAAGGCTGAGCTATGGTGAGACGGGCAACGAACGTATTCCTGCCTATCGTTATTTTTCAGAGATGGTCAATGCCTACTATGCTTCTGCCGGTAGCAATATTTTCGGTATGGCACCGGGATCGGCCGCCAATCCGGATCTAAAATGGGAAACAACCGTACAGTATAATGCCGGATTGGATGTAGGCATATTAAAGAACAGATTGACCTTCACGGCCGATTACTATATCAAGCAAACTAAGGATATGCTATTGCCAGCCTATGTCCCCTCGGAGTTGGGATATAGTCAACAATGGAAAAACATGGGACGCATAGATAATCATGGTGTTGAATTCCAGGTGACTTCAATCAATATTGATAAAGCATTCAGATGGTCTACCAGCTTTAACATAAGTGCCAATAAGAATATCATAAAAAGTCTGGGTGACATCGACTTCATTCCCGTGATCATGAATAATGGAGCTGTCTCCAATCTAGGTAGAGTGCAAGTCGGGAATTCGTTGGGGACGGGCTATGGTTATCTGACGGATGGTGTTTACCAAATCGATGATTTTACCTGGCAAAACAACAGTGACCCGAACATCAGTCATGGCGCACGTCAGTATACATTGAAGAGTGATGTTGTTTCTGTAGCCGGAGCAACGGTCAGTCCGGGCTCACTTAAATATAAAGATTTAAGTGGTGACAATATGGTGGACGAAGAGAATGACCGGACATTTATTTCGCGTAGCTTACCGAAGCATTATGGTGGATTTGACAACACATTTTCCTATAAAAATTTGGAATGTAATATTTTCTTCGAATGGTCCTACGGAGGTGATATGATAAATTTGGGTACCCGGCTTATCCAAGGACCGAGTGGTGTATGGAACCTTTCCAAAGAATTCTGGGATAATCATTGGACACCCCAGAACCCGACAAATGTGTACCCGGATGTCATCTCCAAAAATGCTACTGCAGCAATGATGTCGGACTATTACGTCGAAGATGCATCGTACTTGAGATTGAGAAATATTTCTTTGTCGTACAAGCTCCCTCAAAAAACAGTGAGTCGCATGGGTTTAAAGACACTCAGTGTATATACAACAGCGACCAACCTCCATGTATGGACCAAGTATTCAAGTTTTGATCCGGATGTAAGTTATAGCAACCCTTTATTGCCGGGGCTTGAGCGTCTAGCCTATCCAAGAGCCCGTTCTTTCTTGTTGGGTCTTAAAGCATCGCTATAATTCTGATAAATGTATAATATCGTCCTGTTTGCTGAGGCATAGGAGGAAAACAAATTAAAATACGTATGAAAAGATATAAAAATAAAATAGGCATAGGTTTACTGGCTGTGGCTTTCGGTCTCAGCAGCGTAGGCTGTAAGAAGTTTCTGGAAACTGTTCCCTATTCCTTTACGTCGACAGAAAATTTTTATACGACAGCACAGGAAGCTGAGATAGCGTTGGCGGGCTGTTATAGTTCATTGAATGGGAGGAATGAGCTCTTTGGTAGAAATCTGCTTTTTATACTAAACGGCGGAACCGACGAGTGTATTACCCGCGCAGGAATTTCAAACGATATCACACCGTTTGGCCTGGCGGCCATTTCAAGCTCGACGACCAAACTCAAATCGGTTTGGGAAGCTTTTTACGAAGGTATTAACCGCACGAACCATTTGATTGCCCACATCGAAGGGATTGAGATGGATGCAGATCGCAAAAACCAGATAAAGGCCGAAGCACGGTTTCTAAGGGGAATTTATCACATGTACCTCACTATGATGTTTGGTGCTATTCCGGTAAAGACGGTGCCTGACCCAGCCGCAGGCCCTAGGCAACAGGTAGAAGAGGTATATACGCAGATTATTTCGGACCTGCAATTTGCTTATGGGCATCTACCGCCAAGAGCAAAAATACAAGGGGCAGCGAACAAATGGTCTGCAGCAGGTTATCTGGCAAAGGTGTATGCCTATATGGGGAGTGCGAAGAAATTAGGTATGGGGGCCGATCTGAATTTTGAATTGAATAGCTTCGATTGGGTAGATGCAGATGAAGCCTACGAAAATGTCTTCACGATAACGACCGATATCGTACAAAACGGTGGTTATAAACTGACGGATCGCTATGATTTTCTGTTTCGCGAGACGACCCGTGATGCGCAGTACGAGGAATGCCTGTTTACAGTGGAGGCCAGTAGCTCGTCGAGCAATGCTGTCTACAACAGATATAGTGACTGGGTGGCATTTGGCTCAGCAAGTTTAGGTGGGGGAACGGCTCGTTGGTTTTGCCCATTGGCCGAAGCCTTTGACCGCTATAATGCGAACGATGTAAGACGTGCACATAATATGGTGCGAAATATAACCGCTGCTTCGACGGTAGAGGAGATAGGCGGATACCGGTACTATAACCCGACCGTGGCGACGACACCGGATCAGGGTTACTTGTCGGCAGGAAAATACAGACAACGGGATCCGGCACAAAAACCGATTCCGGATTGGGCCAGCGATGGATTGATTCCATTGTTACGTTATGCAGATATACTATTATTAAAAGCCGAGGCACTTTATTTTGGAGGAGATGAGCCGGGAGCCCGAGATCTCTTGACCGAGGTAAGAGAGCGTGCAGTGAAGTCAGGTAGTACCGTGGCAGCACTCAATACGTCCTATCACCGGGTTGATTTTATTGAGGAGTTGGTCGATGAGCGTTCGAGAGAGTTATGCTTTGAGACACACCGGAGGTTCGATCTGGCTCGGTTTAATAAATATACACAAGCTATCGAGGGACTCCAGTCAACCAGAGGATTACATAATGTAGGTGTACCCGATTTGCAGGCCAACTGGAAACCCTATCGGATCTGGTTTCCTGTTCCACTTGCTGAACTCGATTTGAATCCACAGTTGAAACCACAAAATCCGGGATACGGGGCAGGTTAATTTAATTAAAATGATGGTTATGAAACAGTTTTTATTAGCGGGGGGCTTTATACTTTTATCTCTAGTGGGGTATGCCTGGCCTGTGTATATACATTTGAATATTGGAGAGACACAAGAGGTGCTTGTTGAAGGCAAAGCATATCAGATCAAACTGCAGAAGGTTTCTTATACCAAAGAGCCCAATAATCGTACACCGGCTGCTATTGGAGAACAGACACTCAAAGAAGCGCAGGTAGTACTGTCTGTCAATGGAGATACAATTACACTGCTACAGCGGGCCTATCAAATGCCTGTAAACTTTAAAGGATTGCGACTGTATGTCGAGAATACGAAGGAATGGGTGAAAAAGGCAGGTAAATTCCAGGCCATCGAATATTTTCCGAAAGAAGCAAGAATAGCCATCTGTCAGGAAGGCAAATCCTGGGGTCCGGAAGATATGCATTTCCCACTTTTGAAATACCGATGGCGATCGTCCATGTACAATAACACTTGGAGCTCGCTGGTGCCAGGCAGAAGCGTCTATTATCATCACGGCGAAGATTATGGCTTGATGTATGACAAATTTGATATTCAGGCACCTCTGGGAGGTGTGGTGACAACGAGCCCGTTTCCCCATGGTGACGGGCAGAGTAATGGCTTGATCGTCGCATATGGCGATGACTTCAGCTATAGAATTTCGCATATGAATACAGCCACGGTCCGACCTACTGCGGCAAAGGGTGCGACCGTGCAGCGCGGACAGGTGCTGGCACAATCGGGACGTACGTTTCAGGGAGCCGAAAAGATGGGTAATCCACATTTACATGTCAATTTTGTGTACAAAGGTGAGGGTGTAAGCACCTATCCGTATCTTGTCGAAGCCTATTTGCGCGACTATCCCGACAATATACTTGCCGTAGCGGGCGGCTATGTGACGATGATGGTGGGGGAAGAGATAGAGCTGGATGCCACCCGTACCATTGTACGCGAGGGATATAAGATAGCCGAATATGCCTGGGAATTGCCGGATGGCCGGATCATCAGGAAAGCAAAGGCAAAGGTCCGTTTCGATAAACCTGGTAATTATACACTGGCACTTCACGTGAAGACAAATAAAGGTGACGAAGACCGGGATTTTTTAAAGGTATATGTGTTCAACGCCCAAAAGGAGAATAATGATTATTTAGGTGTGTTCTACCATTTTCCTGTTCGGGATCTCAAAGCAGGGGATACGGTGAATGTTTGGAGGACTTCGGGTTTCAAGACGCCTGTAAGGATTGATTTTGGAGATGGATCTACACCTGTTCAAGCCAAAATGAAAACGCCCCATGTCTATAAAAAGCCCGGTATCTATACAGTCACCTTTACGGGAGCCAATCCGTCAGAACGACCCACAACGGAAAAAATAAAAATTGTGGTCGAGAAATAAATTAATTCGATGAAATATGAAGACATCAATAATACGAAATAAGCGACTCCACTTAGGGTGTTTATTAGCGCTTTTTGTGATTAGCTTTTCTTCCTGTGAAAAGGATGAACGAAAAAACGAGCGGTTAGAGCAATCTATGGCACTTTACACTACGTCAGCATCTCTCCTTATCGGCGACGAGATTACCATAAAACCTAAATTTGCGCCGGGCGTCACACCAAAGCGTATCTACGAATGGACAGCAGATAATCCGGATATCATCAGTATGGTAACCCATGAGGAAGATTATTCGGTCACGATAACAGCCTTGGCAGAGGGGGAGACAAACCTTACGATCGCTTCTACCGATGGTGTGTTGCGTGTAACGTGTCCTGTTCAGGTGATCGATGGAACGACTGATATATATGTAAGTTTTGGTCCCGGAACAAATGGGTCTTTTGCCGACGGATGGAACCTGTTGTCGGATTACCTAGAAGGAGGTGCTATTACTGACCTGAAAACAAAGAAAGGATACAGTTCTAATATTTCGATGACCGTAACGCAGCGATTTAATACATCGGGCAACACGGGCGAAGCCGAAACGGATACGGAGCTTAATATGCCATCGAGTGTGTCAGCAGGATTTTTCTATGGGAACTCTGGGACGGCGATTAATGGTTTGATCACGGGGCAGAGTGTCCTTACGCTGGTTGGATTTGATAAGAGTAAGGTGTATGATTTTTATCTGTATGGTTCGTCTACTTTTACCGGTACGAGATCGGCGCTGTATACGGTAACGGGAACAAACGAAGGATCAGCCGAACTTAATGCCTCGGTAAATACGTCCAATTTAGCGTATGTGCCCGGCATACAGCCCGATAATACTGGAAAGATCACCATTACAATTGCCTCTGCCGAGGGGAACTCTACCGCGCAGAAACTTTATTATATCAATGCCATGCGTTTTACAGCTGCAGAATAGAAAATAAAACTTGTAGACAATAAAGAAAAAAATAATGAAGAAAAGAAACTATGTATTGCTTTTGCTGACCTGTGTCGGTTTTGCACTTCAGGCACAGCATACGAAATATCCGATGGAACGCCCACCTCGCCCGACGCCAGCACCTGCCGAAGGTACGTATGATATCTATCCGGATCAACTGAAACAGGTTGTAAAAGGAATTGGCGTGGAAATATATTCGGATCAGCTGAATAACGGTAGCGATGGTATGGATATGGCGCAGAAAGGGATGCTGCACGATATAACGCTGGCAGAGCGCACTCGCTTGTATAAAGAAATGTTGACCGGATTCCGTTACGCACGCTTGGCAGGTGGACTCTATCTCCGGGGAATGGATGAGAACAAGAAACAATTGCGGGGCAGATGGCCAACGCAAATGACTGAACTCAGCGAAATGGTAAAGGGCTCCGGTATGGAAGGGGTTTCCTTTGAATATTGGTCACCGCTACCGTATTGGAAGGCCAACCAAAAGCTTACTGGAAGGGATGGTAGTGACAATGTGCTGCGGTGTTTTGGAAAAGATTTTAAGAACGACCCTGTTTATCGCGGTGATACAGTTCGTTTTTTAAATGATTTTGCCGAAGCTGTAGTCAAAGATATCCAATTTTTAAAAAGCAATGGGCTGCCTGTTTCTTTTTTTGGTTTGCAAAATGAACCGATGTCCGATACCCGATACTCTTCCTGTGTGTATAAAAACCTACCTATCGACAAGTACGGTTTAGCTTATGTGGCGGTAGCAAAAAAAATACGGGAGCTCGATCCTAAGATATTGATCATCGGGGATTCGCAGGGCTTACGTCTCATCAAACCTGTAGTGGCCGATGCAAAGACAAGTCATCTAGTCGATTATATGGTGATGCATCATGGAGGTGTCGATTCGAAACAGGTACAGCCTATGAAACCGTATAAGGGCAAAGCGTTGTTCCAGAACGAATATTCTTATTCGGGTGGAGGAGCCGCCTCTCCGGCGCGATGTATAAATACCGTACAGCATATTATGAACTGGTTTCAGCGAAGGAACGCACCTTCTTGGTTCTGGCTGCATGCGCTGATGCCTTACGATATGGGTATGTCGAGTGGAAGAGCTCTGGGTTTATACAGGCCGACATACGATTTAAATGACGCCAAGTATCCTACCGGTCTAAAACCGGGACACTGGGAGTGGAATCCACACAACTGGCATGCAATCGGTAGCTTTATCAAACATATGCCTTGGGATTCCCAAGTAGTCATGGTGAAGGAGCAGAAAGTGGATGAGGATCTTCGCATACTAGCCTATAAAAAACCCAATGGGAAATTGGTGATTATGCTTTCAAACCGAAGCTTTGGTAAGCATCGATTTGCCCTAAATACGCGGATTGACGGCGTATTTAAAGGCTATCGTTATACACCTGATGAGGCTGGTACAGATTTCATGGGTGTGGAGATAGGAATATTGAAAGGAAAGACCATCAGTCCCGAGGTGCCGGATATGGCTTGGGAATTTTGGGAAGAACAATAATCGTAAAAACAGACAGTTACCTCTATATTTTATAAATGACGTTACACATGAATTCCGTAAAATTATTTTATTTATCGCTGTTCATCAGCTTGTGTGCTTATTCCTGTCGGTCACAGGTTTCGGAAAAACCGGTATTTAGTGGGATTTACCCCCACCTTGCCTACTATAATGAGGAAGGCGAATGCGGGACAGGGGCTGTTGTCCCCTGGGCAGATCGTCTATGGGTCATTACGTATGCTCCACATAAGCCTACGCGGTCGTCCGATAAGCTGTATGAAATAACACCTGACTTACGGCAAATCGTCCGGGAAGAAAGTGTCGGTGGTACGCCGGCCAACAGACTTGTCCATACGGAAAGTAACCAGTTGTTTATAGGGCCTTATGCCATTGATTCTCATCGAAATGTAAAAGTGATTTCATACGATGAGGCACCGGGCAGATACACCGGAGCAGCAAGGCATCTCACCGACCCGGCCAATAAGATCTATATAGGGACCATGGAGGAAGGGTTTTATGAAGTAGATGTACACGCGCTGAAAACGAAAACACTTTATGAGGACGGGAATTCGCTGCGAAGAGCGGGAAGGTCGGCTGATTATAGCCAGCTTTTGCCCGGCGCTCATGGCAAAGGACTGTATTCGGGACAAGGTGTATTGATATATTCCAATAATGGGGAGAAAAGCGATGCGGCAATGAAGCAGTTTGATGTCGAAGCCGGTGTGCTGGCGGAGTGGAATGGAAAGGATTGGAAAGTGATACGTAGAAATCAGTTTACGGAAATAACCGGGCCTGGGGGAATCCATGGAAATACGAATCCGGCTACAGATCCGATATGGGCGACAGGATGGGACCATAAATCGGTGCTTTTAGGAATCCGTTCTCCTGAGACAGGCTGGACATTTTACCGTCTACCTAAAGCTAGTCATACCTATGATGGAGCACATGGCTGGAATACGGAATGGCCCAGAATCCGAGATGTGGGCACGGTAGATAACCCGGATTATCTGATGACGATGCATGGCCTGTTCTGGAAGATTCCGGCACAGCTTTCTGCCGAACAAAACGCAGGAATACGCCCGCGCTCGGCCTATCTGAAAGTGATCGGAGACTATACCCGATGGAATAATCAATTGGTATTTGGATGTGATGATTCGGCACAGAAGGAATTTTTGAATACCCGACGTATCAAAGGGGGGATAGAAGGGCCCGGACAATCGAATTCGAACTTATGGTTTACATCGCTGGATCAGCCGGATCATTTAGGGCCGAATACGGCCGAAGGCGCAGTCTGGTTGTCGGAGCAGGTAATGGCGAATGAAGTTTCAGAACCTTTTCTATTTGCAGGGTGGAAAAACCGAGCTGTTTGGATGCAGAATGAAGGTGCTCAGAAAGCATCGTTTCTCCTGGAGACGGACGTACAGGGAGATGGCAAATGGACAGCGTTGAAAACCATCGATCTGCAACCCGGTGAAACCGTAAACTGGATGTTTGACGAAAAGGATAAAGGAGAATGGATACGGGTGAAAAGTAATGCACAGGCAAAAGCGACCGTACATTTTACTTATACAGACCATTCTCGTTACCCGAATGGAAATACAAGCTTATTTGCAGGTGTCGCGACCATACATGATCGTGATTACAGTGGGGGGCTCTTGTATGGTCTGGGAGACAACAGGAGAGCATTGGGTATATTGGCCGGAAGCATAACCAACAAGGGGTTTTCAGAAAAAGGGTATTATGAGCTGGATGGCAATATGAAATTGGTCAGGAAGGAAGATCCAAAAACAGCAACCTTTATCCGGGAGAAATTTGCTATCCCCAAGGATGTGGTGACGATCGACAATTCTTCTGTACTGATTGTTGACGATAGTGGACGTCGGTGGCGCTTACCTTTGGGGCCGGATGCTTTTGTCGATTATACCCGGGACAACTTGTTGCGGATATGTCGGGAAGTAGCCACAGAGCGCGACCTGTTGAGCCTGCAAGGTACGTTTTATGAACTGCCTGCAGAAAATGCGGATGGATTTGCCAAAATACGTCCCATTTCCTCTCATAAGCTTGCTATACATGATTATGCTTCTTATCGTGGACTGTTGGTGATGACAGGGATACATTCTGCTTCCGACAACAAACATATCATTACGTCTGAAGATGGGAAGGCGCAGGTATGGGTAGGAGCGATAGATGACCTGTGGAAGCTCGGAAAGCCGGTAGGACATGGAGGCCCCTGGAAGGGATCCAACGTAAAAAAGAATATTCCGTCCGACCCTTACCTTATTGGTTTTTATGACAAAAAGACACTGGAATTGTCTCATCAAGGAAATAAACCGGTTACATTTGATATACAGGTGGAACCTGTAGGACATGGTCCATGGATGACGTATAAAAAAGTAGTTGTCCATCCGGGAGAGACCTTCAAGCAAACTTTTCCTTCGTCATTTCAAGCGAGGTGGATACGGTTTAAAGCGGATGCAGATTGCATAGCGACAGCATGGCTTACTTATCGATGAATACAATTGAAATGATGAGGCTGTTGATGCTTATAGGCAGTGTCTTGTGGACGGTTTCAGGGGTAGCCCAAGAGAAAAGTACATACGTGTATAAGACGGTCGATAAGCAGCGATTGAAATTGGATGTGTATACGCCGATAGCATCGGGTCAAAAACAACGACCGGTTATTATTTTCTTTCATGGTGGAGGATTTATTATCGGTACGCGGGAATTGCACAAATACCAATGTGCGTATTTTGCGCAAAAGGGAATGGTGGCGGTGTCGGCAGACTACCGTCTATTGGCTAGAGGTGCAAATCCGCAGACCGAGGTGCCCAAATGCATCATGGACGCTAAAAGTGCCGTTCGATGGGTGAAACAACATGCCGGAAAATTTAATATAGATATCAATCGGATTTTTCTTAGCGGCGCTTCTGCAGGAGGTTTTTTGGCGACAGCAGCGGCGCTCAATACGGATATAAACGAGGAAGCTGATGATTTGAGCATTACCATGAATGTAGCAGCGCTCATTTTGTTCAATCCGGCATATACGCCCGAAAAGAGATATACGCCTTCTTTATTGCCCTATATTTCCCGAGCAAACCCGCCAACTATTCTTTTCTACGGTGATCAGGATAAATTTAAACCCGGCGGGGACAAATTCTTCAATTCGCTCGACAAAGAAAAAGTAGTCACAGAGTTTTGGGTTGCCCGTGGAGAAACACATTCATTTTATAAAAAAACGGGGTGGAACGAAGAAACATGTCGTAAAGCCTATAATTTTTTGGTGAAGAATAAGCTGATAAAAGGGGATAGAGAAAAAGATGTTCCGGGATTTGAGATGCAGCTTCAAAAAGAATGAATATTGAAAATGCACACAATTTAAACAAAGAGAATAACAATATACTTTGAAAATTGGCTTATCAATAATAAATTACGAACTGATGAATTACAGGCACAAATTATTGCGACAGATGGTACGCATCGGTATATTTATCGGTATTATCGTTTCGCATGGGTTTTCTCAGGATAGACCGAACATTTTGTGGATCACAATCGAGGATACTTCTCCACATTTTATCGGTTGCTATGGCAATCAGGAGGCACATACGCCGAATATCGATCGTTTAGCAGCCGAAGGTGTCCGTTTTACAGGAGCATTCTCGACAAACACCGTATGTTCGCCGAGTCGTACGAGTTTGATCACAGGTGTTCGTACGTTTGAGGCTGGGACAGGACATCACCGCAGTAAATATCCTGTGCCCGACTTTATGCATGGGTTTCCATATTATATGCAGAAAGCCGGCTATTATACGAGCAATAATTTTAAAACCGATTATAATGTAGCGGAAGAAAAATCCTATATCGTGGATGCCTGGAACGAAAGCAGTCGAGAAGCAGGCTGGTGGAACCGTACGCCGGGCCAACCTTTTTTTGCTGTGTTCAATTACATGGACAGTCACCAGTCGCGTACCATGACAAGCCCCTATGAAAAATATACAAAGGACGTGTTGGATGAGCTGTCTTTAGATGAACGTATCGGGGATGCTGATTTTCAGATGCCCCCCTTTCTTCGTGATAGCCCGGAAATGCGCAAGCAGTTTGCTAGGGTATATAATGCGCTGAAATTGACCGACAACAAAATCGGTGACCTGCTAAAGCGCCTGGAAAAAGATCATCTGACGGACAGTACCATTATCTTCTTCTTCAGCGATCATGGGGAAGGCATCCCCAAAGGCAAGACCAATGGCATCAATTTAGGCTATCGGGTGCCGTTCGTGGTGTGGTTTCCGCCCATGTACCGGCACCTCTCTCCATGGGGTACCGGTGTGGTTACGGATGAACTGGTCAATTTTGAAGATCTGGCGCCTACGCTCATCGCGCTGGCAGAGGGTAAGGTGCCAGCTCATATGAAAGGGCGTGTCCTTATGGGGAGACAACGTTCCGAACCCGTTCCTTTCCTTGAACTCTCGTCGGATCGTTCCGATAATGGCATCGACCTGGTGCGGAGTATTACGGATGGAAAGTATATGTATTCCAGAAACTATATGCCGTTTATGCCCCAGGTGAGGTATATCAATTATATGGAAATCAGTGAAATAAAGCAACACATGCGACAGGATCTGGCTGATGGAAACCTGAATGACCCACAAAGACAATTGTTTGAACCCCGGCCGGCAGAATTTTTTTTCGATACCGAGAACGATCCCTGGGAGCTACATAATCTGGTAGATGACCCTCGCTATAAAACCCAAGTAGCAAAGATGCGTGTACAGCTGGAGCAATCCATATTGCAATCCAGGGATGTGATGTTCCTGCCGGAATATGAATTGGCTGAAATCGCACGAACGGGTACAGCATATGAATACCGCATGGATGATGCACATTATCCGATAAAGGAAATATATGCTGCCGCCAAACTATCGGGTATGCGGGGAAAGGAAATTGCAGGTAAGCAGATTCAGCTGCTGGTCGACAAAAATAAGGTTGTGCGTTACTGGGCGGCACTGGGGTTAAAATCACAAGACAAAAATTTATTGCATGCCTATAAATCACAGTTGCTAAGGGGGATGCAAGATGAATATCTGCCTGTCAGCATTACCGTGGCAGCTATTGTTTATGATATATTTGCCGATAAAGAAGCCGAGAGAGTATTAAAGCAGGCGGCATTGTCTACCGATCCGCACGTAGCGTTAATGTCCCTGAATTATTTGTTGTACGTGGCAAACCCACGACCCTTTGTTGCACTGGTACAATCGATAAGCGTAAGGGCCCATCTTAACGAAAATGTGGATTGGGCTTGTAAAGATTTTTTGATACGTATGAAAAATGAAAGATAAGATGAAGAAAACCTTAAGTATAATCAGCATGTGTTTGTTGGCGGTACTGAAATTATATGCCCAAGACAAACCACTTGAATTTGTTTATAAACGGGTAGATACGACAATTTTAAAAATGAATGTGTATTATCCTGATGATTACAAGAAAGGGGAGCAACGCCCGGCGATTATCTTGTTCTTTGGAGGAGGCTGGAACCAAGGAAGCGTCAACCAATTCAGGATGCATGCACGGCATTTTGCGTCGAAAGGGATGATTGCTATTACGGCAGATTACCGTGTAAAAAAGCGACATAATACCACGCCATTTGAGAGTGTAAAGGACGGGCGCTCGGCAATCCGCTATCTGCGTGAACATGCAGGGCAGTTAGGGATAGATCCAAATCGTATCGCCGCCGGAGGAGGGTCGGCAGGGGGACATGTTGCTGCGGCTGCAGACCTAACGCAAATAGATGAAGTTACGGATGATATTGCCGTAAGCCCTAGACCAAATGCACTGGTATTGTTTAACCCAGTATTTAATAACGGGCCGGGAAATTATGGATACGAACGGTTTAACGAGCGCTATACAGAAATATCCCCATTCCATAATATTAAAAAGGGGGCTGCGCCTACTATCGTCTTTTTGGGGACCGAAGATAGATTGATACCAGTGGAAACGGCAAAACAATATCAACTGAAAATGCAGGAAGTCGGTAGTCGCTGTGATGTATTCCTGTATGAAGGACAAGGGCATGGTTTTTTTAATTATAGCCCTAAGAAAGATCTCAAATATTATCATCAGACAGTGGAAGAAGCCGTCCGGTTTCTAACATCTTTAGGATATATAAAAAAATAGAAGGCAGTATACTAAAGATACCGCCTTCTGCATATAATTTAGATGTTAGTAAAGGACTCGCTTATAGCTCCTCGTCATGTTGGGTGGCATCCAACCCAATGACTTCTTCCTCTTCGCTAACCCGTAACGGAGCGATCAGGTCTGTGATTTTGAGTAATAAGAGTGAGCCGAAAAATGCAAAGGCAGAGGCACCTACCAAGGCGATCAAGTGGGCGAAGAATAGGCTTGTCTCACCAAAAAACAATCCATTGTCTGTGACAGCCTCATTGACGTTGCTGTGTGCAAACACAGCTGTCAAAAGCATACCCACCATACCGCCCACGCCATGACATGGGAATACATCCAGTGTGTCGTCAATTCCTTTTTTCGTTCTCCATACCACGACCATGTTGGAGATCACGGCTGCGACAACGCCTATAACCAATGAATGGGGGATCGTCACAAATCCGGCTGCCGGTGTGATCGCAACCAAGCCCACAACCGCTCCTATACAGGCACCCATAGCCGAAGGTTTCCTCTTTTTGAGTAGATCGAAGAATATCCAGGCTATTGCTGCGGCAGCAGAGGCTGTAGTCGTAGTGGCAAAAGCAGAAGCGGCCAACTCATTGGCTCCGCCTGCTGATCCGGCATTGAATCCGAACCATCCAAACCAAAGCAGGCCTGTGCCCAGAATGACATAGCTGATGCGGGCAGGTGTATGTGTTTGTTCTTTTCTTTTGCCTAGATATAGAGCAGATGCCAAGGCTGCCCATCCGGCCGACATGTGTACGACCGTTCCCCCGGCAAAATCCAAAACCCCCATGGATGCGAGAATCCCTTCCGGATGCCAGGTGGCATGAGCCAAGGGCGCATAAATAACGATAACAAACAGGGTGATGAATAGTAGATAAGCATTGAACTTGATACGTTCGGCAAAAGCTCCTGTGATCAGGGCAGGTGTGATCACGGCAAATTTGAGTTGGAACATAGCAAACAAGGCTATGGGAATGGTCGGCAATGCGGACCAAGCATTGTTGCCCAACATGCCTTTCATCATGTAGAAAGTAGAAGGATTGCCGATGATGCCACCTATATCTTCTCCGAATGCCAGGCTAAAGCCAAAAACAACCCAGATCAGCGTGATCAATCCTAGGCAGATAAAGCTTTGCAACATAGTGGATATCACATTTTTCTTACGGACCATACCCCCATAGAAGAAGGCTAATCCAGGAGTCATGAGGAGAACAAGAGCCGCGGACATCAGCATCCACGCGGTATCTCCGGTATCTAATGTAACGTCTGTTACGGTGGTCACTTCGGTGGCTGGTACGATCAATGCTAGGATGACTGCGATCGAAAGAATGCCAAATGGTAGTATTTTTTTCATCTTTTCTTGTTTGGTTTAATGGATTAATGCGTGTTTTTTGTCTTTTGTTGTTGTTTTGTATTGCAAATATTGTAATTGATTTTGATTTTTCATATAAAAAAGTGAAAAATTTTATTTTTTTATTGTTTAATATTCATTTTTACATACAATTTTATGAGTTTTTTATAAAATATTTTTGTGTTTTTATATTTTTATACAAAATTTAGTCGTATAATTGTTTTGAAATAACTTAAATATCTGTTTTTAATAAGTTTTATTTGTTGTTTTGTTTTTATTTTAAGTGTTTTTGTCTTTTTGTTTATTGATTACGGATGTTTGTTAGAGTAATTAACTGATTTTTTTAACATTATTATTAAAACAAACTGAATTATGAAAAACTGTTTACTGATTTTCTGTTCCCTTATTGGTTTTTTTGGAGGAGTTTACGGACAAGAGTCTTCCTCGTTGGAAATAACTGGATATGCAGATGCGTATTGGAAGTATGATTTTGCCGAACAACCCAATATCAACACCTATTTTGCGAATGATCAGAACTCCATCTCCCTGGGGATGCTGGCTTTGGGTGTCAAGAAAACGACGGGCAAAGCTACTTTTGTGGGCGAGCTCTCATTTGGCCCGAGAGGACAATATCTCACTTTGCCCACGGGAGATGATACGGACAATTCGAACTCCTTTCACATCCAAAACCTGTATGCTTCGTATGATTTTACGGACAAATTCAATATGACAGCAGGTTATATGGGAACCTTTATTGGTTATGAAGTGATCTCTCCGGCAGCCAACTTCCACTACTCAACATCTTACCTATTTGGAGCCGGTCCTTTCCAAAATGCGGGTATCAAAGCTACTTATGCTTTTTCGGATAAGATTTCATTGATGGCGGGATTGTTCAATGATTGGAATGTTTACCAGGATCTGAATGGTGTGTCGCACTTTGGCGCCCAGTTGTCCGTAGCTCCTTTGGAAGGCTTGAGTACGTACCTGAACTTTCTGACAGGGACGGCTGCAGGAGGAAAGGACGATTATACATCCGGAACCTTGATAGATCTGGTCGCAGGATATGATGTATCAGATAAATTTTCACTCGGACTGAATGCTGCGGACTATACACTGGCTGCGGACGGTGGGTACAGTGGTGTCGCATTATATCCGAAATACAATGTATCTGAAAATATCGGAGTAGGGGTGAGGGGAGAGTATTTTAAAGTAAAGGATGTGGAAGGTGTGACGGGAGAGGCCTATACTACTGCTACCTTGTCAGCTAATATTAAACATGGAGGGCTGACATTGATCCCAGAGGTGCGGTTGGATACCAATGACCAACCGGTGTTCTTGAAAAAAGACGGGGCGGCGACCAAAAGTGCTTCACAGTTTTCGATTGCACTGGTGTATGCTTTTTAAAATGAATAGAATCTAAAAAGCATGTGATTGCAAGCGCGTCATCTTGAACGAAGTGAAAGATCTCATCATAGTAATGCAGGACTAAAATAAGATACTTCACTCCGTTCAGTATGACGTTGCTTTTTGAGATTTTTACTTGCTCTTTTCTTTCAGCACTTCCACCTCTTTCTGTAACGCTTCGATCTGTTGCTGTTGCTCTTTTATGGCAGCGACCAATAGTGGAATCAAGCTTTCGGAATCGACATTGTCATATCGGGCCACTTTGGTGGTGTTCTTGCCGACTGTATAGACTTGTGAAGATTCCTTGGCCACATCAGGTAGCACACTTTTGACATTGCTTGCCAAAAAACCATATTGGTTGCCTTTAGGTAAGTTCAGTTTCGCAAATTTTTGGGTGTCATAGTCAAATGTGATGGGGGTCAGCTGTTTGAGTTGTTCCGTAGATTTACGGATGTCCTGTATGTTTACTTTTAGTTCTTGCTCATTCAATTGTTGGGCATTTATTGTTTCCAGACCAATGAACATGTAGCATGCCACGGCTATAGTGTATATAAGATTTTTCATTTTGTTGTTCTAAATAGTGTAATAGCTTAATTAATAAGGTATCTTCTCCTGTTCCCTATCAAAGAAGGGGAGGAGAGGATTTGCATTTGTCGGTAAAGGGCTTCTTGCTCTCAGCAACGGCTGTTGGGAGGCGGTTCGTGCAAAGGAATTGGAAGGGCGTGAGGAATACGGCTGTTTTTAAGAAAATACGAAGCTGTATACTGGTCTGCCCATAAAGTTAAAACTCCCTCGCTTGGCAAGATATGTTCTTCCAGTTGCCGTTTTGTTTCGTTTTCTTCCTGTGTGTCGCTATTGGCAGGGGGTTCTTCATGATGTGCTGTTGACGCCATGACAGGCAATACCATTCCTGGCTTATATACGATAAAAGCCAATACAATTGTCATACAGAATATGAATAGTTCGCTGCGCATTCTACTTACTAATATATGCAATTATGTGGTCATTTGAAAATTGTAGGTCAAAAAAAATCATTTAAACTTTTGATTGTCAAGGTGAATAAAGTCCGGTAAATTTTGTTTACTTTATTATGATATTTTTACTTTTGACTTTTTAAACAAAAAGGTTAGTTTTGCAGAGGTTTAAATAATAAATAAAAACAATATGAAAAAATTATTACTAACATTGACTGCAGTTGCAGGATTGACATTGGCTTCCAATGCACAGGAATTTGGCTTTGAAAAAGGCAATTTTATCGTAGAAGGTAGCTTTGGCGTTTCTACTCTTAACAACAAAAATGACGACAGTAAAGAGTCTTCTTTTCAGATCACTCCTAAAGCCGGGTATTTCGTGACGGACAAGATTGCTGTAGGTGTATCGTTGGGTTATGGACAGGACAAAAACACGACAAATCCAGCTGCAGGAAAACATGAGGAGACAGAAAGTGCATTCAGCGCCGGAGTATTCGGTCGCTATTATTTTCTGGATCTAGGTTCACGTTTCAAAACATATACGGAAGCTGGCGTAGGATATGTTAACTCTACGATTGAAGAAACAGATGTCGACAAATTGAAAGCCAACGGATTCGGTGCGGGCTTAGGTTTGGGTGTCAACTATTTCCTGACAGACAAGATCGCTGTAAACTTTGCTCTTGCGGATATCATCAACTATTCTACAGCGAAAGTAGACGTGGACGGAGCAGAGTCGGTATCCTCATTCAATGCAAATGTTAACGTATTTAACAACTTCTTCAGCACTGCTAAATTTGGATTGACTTTTAAATTCTAATCCGGGTAGTAATTTTTTGAAGAAAGAGGTGTCTAAGAGGTCTAAATATGGCTTTTTTAGACACCTCTTTTTTTGACCTGTCTTTAATTTAATTCCACCAGATCATGTTTCTGTTTGTGTTTTTTTATCGGTAGGGAAATGATGAAAGTTGATCCAACATCTGTTTGACTCTCGATCCTGAAGGTACCCCCGTTTTGGATGAGTAATTCTTTGCATAATAGTAGTCCCAGTCCACTTCCGCGTTCGCCATCTGTTCCTGACGCAGGGATCTGTACATTATTGAATAAACTGTTGAGTTTATCTTTTTTTATTCCTGTGCCTTTGTCCTTGATTTCAATAGCAGCATATCCCAGCGTTTCTTTTGCTGAAATGAATATGCTTTCTCCAAAAAAACTGTACTTTATGGCATTGCTGATGATGTTGCGTAGTACCATGGTGATCTGGTCTCGGTCTGCATAGGAAATCAAGGTATTGTCTATGTCTTTTTTAAGCTTGATTTCTTTTTGGTTGATCTGCGGAGCCAACAACTGAAATACTTCCTCTATGATCCCGGCTATAGATACATTTTTTCGGTAGGCATGTAGACCATGAATATTGCGCGATCCCCACTGAAGAAGATTGTCCAGTGCAGCATTCAGGTGAGATAGCTTGTTGTTTATGACAGTTACATTTTCTTTGACATACTGCTCTGTAATGATGTCTTTTTGAAATAAGAATAACATATATTGAACAGAGGCCAGGGGGCTTCTGATATCATGGGCAACAATGGAAAAGATGCTTTCCATTGTACTGTTCATCTCTTTGAGCTTTGCATGTTGTTCTTCTATTTTGTCTTGGTAGCTGAGCTGGATATTCTTAAAGAAGACCACGACCGTGATGATGAACGATACTGCTCCCACGAAGTTAAAGATGATTCGGAAGGAAGGTACTTGTTGTTCCGCAAACAACGGGCTGGGATAAAAGATGACGATAAACATAGCCGTGAGAATAACAATGCCTGAGCTTATTTGTACCCATTTCTGATCATATACCTGGAGGATCACAATGAGCGTACTCAAGAGAAAATATTCTCCTCCGTTGGAAAAAAAGAATCCTCCCAGAAAGAAAAACAAAAAATTTCCAAAGGTTAAAGTCAATTTTGCACCTGTATAGAGGCGGTAGTGATGAAGGATCAACACAGAAACAGAGGCAATAAAGTTTGATGCATTGATAATGGATAGAAAATATTTGCCGTCATGCCAATTCATCAGGGAGAAGAAAAAGGTAAACGGAACGCAGGTCCATGCTATCAAGTTGAGCATCTTGATCTTTTTACTATCCAGATAAGATATATCAGGGTGTATGCCTATGGATTCGAGGCTTTTGAGGTGTGTCCATAGTTTTTTTATCTGGTCTTCCATTTCTATCGTTGCCCAATATTATGCTATCGAAGTTACGAATAACTTGTCAGTATTGTGAAAAATGACTTCCGATTTCTGACCTTGCGGTATGACTTTTATGCAATTGGATAGATGGTGATAAATATGGCTATACAGAGCAAACGGGATATATGGAAGAAATGCATATGTTATGAAATAAAATAAGTAGATTTGCTGCTGTTCATTTCACTTTGTATCAGCTATGTTTCGACATACCGGAAGGGGTCGTACCTTTTCCCACAATCTAAGATTAGCTTCCTTATTGTCAGCCGTGGCAGGTATTGTCAATATTGTCGGGTTACTTTCGTTTAGAACATTGACGACTAATGTAACAGGCCACTTTGCTTTTTTTGCTGAAGAATTGTTTTTGAAGAACTATGTTATAGCTCTTGTCTTCCTTTTTTATATTTTGTTTTTTTTGCTGGGCGCTTTTGTGTCAAGTCTTTTGATGGAAAGAGTTTCTGTACGTCACCCACAGTACGCTTATGTATGGCCAATTATCCTGGAAATGGCTGTGCTATTGTCTGTAAGTGTTTTCGGGGCAATATTCGGAGGTGGTGGCAATGATATTATCCCGACGACATTATCCTGTGCCTTGCTGTTTGCAATGGGCCTGCAGAATGCTTTAGTGACGCGAGTGTCGGGATCGGTAGTCCGTACGACGCATCTCACGGGACTTTTTACCGATTTGGGAATAGATATTTCGAAGTTTTTTTTTCGGTTGGACAAACAAAGGCGAAAACAGCTCCGTAAAGGAATCTTGCTAAAATTCACGATTATTGGGTGCTTCTTCTTGGGAGGTCTGATCGGTGGTTTTGGGTTTCAGCAGATAGGTATATATATGCTCCTGGTAGCCTCTGCGATACTGTTGTTTACGTTATGGTATGACGGGCTTTTGTTTCGTTATTATCATATCGTGCGCAGATTCAGACATCACCAGCACGAAAGGGGTTAGCTTAGAAAAAACAAGGGCTTCTTTTTCAACAAAAGAAGCCCTTGTTTTTAATTGAAATCACTGTTCCTATCACACTTTGATCTCAACTTCGACACCTGAAGGCAATTCAAGTTTCATCAATGCATCAACTGTTTTGGAGTTGGATGAATAGATGTCCAGCAATCTCTTGTAAGAACACAACTGGAACTGCTCACGTGCTTTTTTGTTGACGTGTGGCGAACGCAAAACCGTATAGATTTTTTTCTCGGTAGGCAATGGAATAGGACCACTGACAACTGCACCTGTAGGTTTTACTGTTTTAACGATTTTCTCGGCGGACTTGTCTACCAGGTTGTAATCGTACGATTTCAATTTAATTCTGATTCTTTGGCTCATTTTTTATTTGATTTAATATGGCCTTCAGTTAGAGCTATTCACAACCGTCGGCCGGTTTATCTTTTAGGATTCAGGACAAAGGAGCAAAGAATAAGGACTATATTATTGTCTTTTATCTTTGTTCCTTCATCTTTTATCTCAATTAATCTTCGTCAACAAGATTTTTGACTTTTCCTTTTGATTTTGAAATCACTTCCTCAGCCACATTGCGCGGTGCTTCGGCATAGTGATCAAATTCCATTGTAGAAGTCGCACGTCCTGATGTGATGGTACGCAATTGTGTCACGTAGCCAAACATTTCAGAAAGGGGAACGATAGCTTTGATAACCTGTGCGCCACCTCGTGAATCCAAACCTTGCATTTGGCCACGACGACGGTTCAAGTCACCCATGACATCACCCATATTTTCTTCCGGAGTCAATACTTCCACTTTCATGATAGGCTCCATCAATACAGGTGAACACTTAGGCAAAGCGTTACGGTAAGCTGCACGTCCAGCTATCTCAAATGACAATGAATCCGAGTCGACTGCGTGGAATGAACCATCGATCAAACGAACTTTCATTGCCGACAATGGATAGCCTGCCAAGACACCGTTGGCCATAGAGGATTCAAAACCTTTCTGGACAGAAGGAATATACTCTTTAGGAATAGCACCACCCACGATTTCGTTGACGAATTGTAGAGGGGATTTGTTAAGATCCCAATCTTCGTCCACAGGTGAGACAACAACCTTGATGTCCGCAAACTTACCACGGCCACCGGTTTGTTTTTTGTACACTTCACGGTGTTCGGTAGTGCCTGTGATAGACTCTTTGTAAGCTACCTGAGGAGCACCTTGGTTTACCTCTACCTTGAACTCCCGTCTCAACCGGTCGATCAGGATATCCAAGTGAAGCTCACCCATACCGGAGATAACGGTCTGACCTGTTTCTTCATCAGTCTTTACAACAAAAGTAGGGTCTTCTTCGGCCAGTTTACCTAGAGCCAGACCCAATTTGTCTACGTCAGCTTGTGTCTTAGGCTCGATCGCCAAACCGATTACCGGCTCAGGGAATACCATAGATTCCAAAACGATAGGGTTTTTCTCATCACAAAGTGTATCGCCTGTTTTGATGTCTTTAAAACCGACTACGGCGCCGATATCACCCGCACCGATTCTTTCGATAGGGTTTTGCTTGTTAGCATGCATCTGGAAGATACGGGAGATACGCTCTTTGTTGCCTGAACGCGTGTTCAATACATAAGAGCCGGCTTCCAATACTCCTGAATATGCACGTATGAAACATAGACGGCCTACGAATGGGTCAGTAGCAATCTTGAAGCCCAATGCAGCGAAAGGTTCTGATTCAGAAGGCTTACGCTCGATAGGTTGTTCGGTACGAGGGTCTGTACCCGCTACAGCTTCGATATCCAATGGCGAAGGCAATAGTTCCATCACCAAGTCAAGCATGGTTTGTACACCTTTGTTTTTGAAGGATGAACCACACACCATTGGTACGATAGCGTTGTCCAATACTGCTTTGCGCAAAGCATCTAAGATCTCACGCTCGGTCAATGAATTTGGATCATCAAAGAATTTCTCCATCAAAGACTCGTCGTAAGAAGCAACAGCTTCCAACAATTTCTCACGGTATTCAGCTACTTCGTCTACCATGTCGTCGGGAATTGGCACTTCGGTATAGGTCATACCTTTGTCTGCTTCGTTCCATACCATACCACGGTTGTTGATCAAGTCGACTACACCTTTGAAATCGTCTTCTGCACCGATAGGCAATTGCAATGCCACAGCCTCGGAACCCAACATGTCTTTTACTTGTTTGACGACTTTCAGGAAGTCTGCACCCGAACGGTCCATTTTGTTGACGAAACCGATACGAGGAACTTTGTAGCCATCGGCCAAGCGCCAGTTGGTCTCAGATTGAGGCTCCACACCGTCAACTGCTGAGAACAGGAATACCAATCCGTCCAATACACGAAGGGAGCGGTTTACCTCTACGGTAAAGTCCACGTGTCCGGGGGTATCGATGACGTTTACCTGGTATTTTTTGTTACGGTAGTTCCAGAATACGGTTACAGCTGCGGAAGTGATCGTGATACCACGCTCTTGCTCTTGAGCCATCCAGTCAGTCGTAGCCGAACCTTCGTGTGTCTCTCCCAACTTGTGGTTCACACCCGAATAGAACAGGATACGCTCTGTGGTCGTAGTTTTACCGGCATCGATGTGAGCAGCGATACCAATATTTCTTACTAATTTTAAATCTTTTGCCATTGTTATTTTAAAAAAAGATTACACAGGATTAATAAGATTTCACGGATGGAGCTATAAATACTAGATCTGTGTAATCCTTATAATCTGTGTAATCATATCAATATTAGAATCTGAAGTGTGAGAACGCTTTGTTAGCTTCTGCCATTTTGTGCGTGTCTTCTTTCTTCTTCACGGCTGCACCCTCACCTTTGGATGCCGAAATGATTTCTCCGGCCAATTTTTCGTGCATGGTTTTTTCACCACGTTTACGGGCGTAAGAGATCATCCATTTCATACCCAATGCAATCTTGCGCTCTGGACGTACTTCCATAGGAACTTGGAAGTTGGCTCCGCCGACACGACGGGATTTTACCTCTACCGAAGGCATGACATTGTTCAATGCTTTCTTCCATGTTTCCAGACCGTTTTCCTGTGTTTTTTGCTCGACCAGTTCTACAGCATCGTAGAAGATTGAATAGGCGATAGATTTTTTACCATCTACCATTAGGTTGTTGACAAAACGTGTTACCTGAGTCTCATTAAACTTTGGATCAGGTAAAATGATTCTTTTCTTTGGTTTTGACTTTCTCATTTTCTTTTCCTCCGTTTAATTATTTTTTACCTTTTGCCGGAGCTGCTGCTTGTCCTGGTTTAGGACGCTTAGTTCCGTATTTAGAACGACGTTGGTTACGACCATTGACGCCAGAAGTATCCAATGCGCCACGGATGATGTGGTAACGGACACCTGGTAAGTCTTTCACACGGCCACCTCGGATCAACACGATGGAGTGCTCCTGTAGATTGTGGCCTTCACCTGGGATGTAGGCATTCACCTCTTTACCGTTTGTCAAACGAACACGAGCGACTTTACGCATGGCTGAGTTTGGTTTTTTAGGGGTAGTAGTATATACACGCGTACATACACCTCTTCGCTGTGGACATGAGTCCAACGCTGGAGACTTACTCTTGTCTTCCAGAGCTACTCTACCTTTTCTAACTAATTGTTGAATAGTAGGCATTTACCTGTTTTCTTTTTTAAATTGTTTAAAATTTATTTTTTTAGTCCGCAAAGATATGAATAAGTTTTTGAATTGTAAATAGTTAATAACAAATTGTTTTGTTAGTTTTGCAGACCTCTTTTGATAGTGTTTGCTTTTTGATGGCCACATAGAGGGTTATATAAACTGTAAACAACACAATTAAGCTTTATAAATATGAAAATTAAATCGATTATTTTTTTGTTGGCCATAGTGACATTTGTTTTTTTGGGGTGCTCGAAGGATGAGGGCAATGGCGGGGAAAAAGTTTCTGGTGTCAAGGCTACGGTCACTGTAACCGGTATTAAGGAAGGAGATTCGTTTTATACCAGTTTCTTTGGGATGGATCCTAATGGTAAACGCTTATCATGGAAAGTAAATGGGAAGATGTATGAGGCAAATTCGGATGTAGATTTGTATACCGAAGATTTTCTGGGAAGTACCACGACTTATATTGGTGAAGTTGTAGATATAGCGTCGGCTACAGTTGTCGTAGATGCGTCAGCTGCTGATGGTAATTCTTATACGGTTTCTATTAAAGTAGAACAAGATGGCGAAATAATGCATAATGTGCAAAAAACAGTCACCGGAGAAGATGGTATTGATATGAAAAATTATATGGTTGTGGGAGATATTGATATTGGTTTCAACTAAATAGGCGAAAAGCAGAAATACAATACCCCAAAGAGTGTCGGACTTTTTTTGGCATTTTTATGGTATGGTGCACATAGGAGGGGATATTCTCTGTTTTCAATTTTCAATTCACCGTTATTCATTATTTTTATTCCCATATATTCTTTTTATTTTTGCTCTGAATTTTTAAAGTAGGGTAAGGGAAACAGCTATGCCAGTCAAAATACCAGATAATCTTCCAGCGATAGAGCTTTTAAAAAAGGAAAACATATTTGTAATGAGTGACCTGCGGGCCAATTCGCAGGATATCCGTCCGCAACGATTGCTTATCCTTAATCTCATGCCGTTGAAGATTACTGCGGAGACAGATTTCGTGCGCTTGCTTTCCAACAATCCCCTGCAGGTAGAGGTCGAGTTCTTGAGGTTGGAAACACATACGTCCAAAAATACTTCGGAAGAGCATCTGGAATTGTTTTACAAAGGTTTTTCCGAGATCAAAGAGAATTTTTACGATGGCATGATCATTACCGGGGCACCTGTAGAGATGATGAAGTTTGAAGAAGTAACCTATTGGGATGAGGTCACGACTATCTTTGATTGGGCCCGGAAACATGTCACTTCTACCTTATATATATGTTGGGCATCTCAAGCTGCCCTCTATCATTTTTATGGCATCGAAAAGGTGCCGTTGGACAAGAAACTGTTCGGGGTTTTCAAACATACGGCTACGGACAAGCGGGACCTGCTGTTTAGGGGATTTGACGATGAGTTTTTTATTCCCCATAGCCGACATACCACCTTGCGGAAAGAAGATATGCAGAATAACCCCGAAATAGCCATTCTTTCTGAGTCTCTTGAGGCCGGTGTAGCCATTGCTTCCTCGCGGGGAGGACGTGAGTTTTATCTTACAGGGCACTCTGAGTATGCACCGTTGACGCTGCACGAGGAGTATATGCGTGATGTGGAAAAAGGGTTGCCGATAGAGATGCCGCAGAATTATTATAGAGGTCATAATCCAAGCAATCCTCCTTTGGTACGCTGGGCAAGTCACGCCAACCTGCTATTCAACAATTGGCTGAACTACTATGTCTATCAAGAGACTCCTTTTGATCTGAAAGAAGTGGAACAGCTCGGAGAGATAAAGCATCATGGATAGTAGTGATAACTGTCTGTGAGGTTTTTTACTTTATTGGAACTTGAGTTTATCCAGTAAATCTGTATAATACTTCGCGTTCCAGATATCGAGTACGCTATCGTCTTTTATGAACCGGATTACATCCTCTTTGGCTCTGTCAAATGATATAGCTTCTATCTTTTCCTTTAACAACTCTTTTATCTGTTCCGCAGTGATAGTGTCCGTTATCCAGTCTCCGGTATCTATTGCTCGGGACAAAAAATGATCGACACTTAGTGGGATACCTTTCTTGATATACCATTCCAGATCGTACCAATCCCGTCCCTTGATTCTATTTTTCCATTTTCTGAACAGTACAGCGTGTACTTTTCCTGCAAATAGCGAAGGCAGGTCAAAACATTTCACATAAAATGAGAAAGGACGAGTAAGGAGCTTTTCTTCAGTGCCAAACTCTAATGGAGGTTTTCTGTCTACTTCTATCTTGATCTTGATGGGGCGATTGGTACGTATGCCTGTCTGTCCAAGGACATCCTCCAAAATAAGCTCTTGCCACAAGGTGTCTGATTTCAGAAAGGCAGATTCGATGTTTGACACCTCTTTTTTTTCCTTTTCTTTGATGCTCACAGTCATGCCGAGAGCTTTAAATTCCAAAGACATAGCATCAAAATAGGGTTCAATTGAGAACGCGGGATCTGTTCTCAATAAGGAAAAGTCCAGGTCTTCGGAAAAACGGTCCAGACCGTAAAAGATCCGTAAGGCCGTGCCACCGTAGAAGGCTGCCTTTTCGAAAAAATCTGTTCTGGACAATCCTGCCAGGGTTACCTCCTGCATGATCTCTCGCAGAGCAGCGGATGTATCGTCTATATTTTTAGGATTATACTCCTTTATCCACTCTTTTATCATAGCGTTTGCAAGGTCTTGATCAACATTTGCAGGCTAGATTGCTTCGGGGCATCACTGATCCAGGAAGCTATCGCCTCTATATCCAAAGTAAGGAGTGCTTCCTCTTCTATACGTAGGTCCTCTGTCAAAAAATCAAGTGTCTGCCGGACGCTGCGCAAAGACACACCCGCTGTGGTGACGATCTTGTCGCAGAGTGCCTTTTCGGGAGAGGCGACTAATGCGGCTTGATTTTCGGTCAGTAGGACACGTTGTATCCCGAATGTGTAGTAAGGGGCTTCCAAATGCCGATAAGTAAATCTTCCTACTTCGGTTTTGTAGGTTTTTGTGGCCTTTAAGGTCACGGAACTGATCTCATATACCCGCTCGGGTACGAAACCCCAATACGACATCGCCGTCTCCAACGATACGTAACTGGGGCCGTGGAGATGATTGGCGATGAGGAAAAGCCCGGGAATAGGAAGGTCGGTACGTGGTCCGGGTACATACAGGCCACGCTTGACATACTGAAGCTCATCTTCTCGCACTAATGCACTGATCTTGTCGTTGGGTCTCTTGTATTCTTTCAGTAGATGCAGGACCGTTTGGCGGGACAAGGGGGCGTCGGTATACTTCTTGAGCAGGCGTTCAAAATCCATTATTGTAAAATATAAACACAATAATCGGTTTTTTTTCGATTATTTGCAAATTATTTTACAACAATAATGAGATTTATCATTTGACTGAAGATACGATAACCGGCAATCTAAATCTTAAATAGATGTTGCTTTTTTGTATTTTTGTGCCGCAGGACAAATCTTGTGTTGTTCTTGGTATGGCTTTTGCTGAACCGGAAAAGTGTTGGCGGATATCGATGGAACAAATGACCGTTAAAAGTTTTTTGTAGCTACTACCTACTTCGTCATATAGCGCCAAAGGTTATTTAAGATTTAATATGGTGAAGAAAATAGTACAAAATCTGCTTGTCATTTGTTCAGTATGGATGTTGACAGGCTGTTTTGATGTTGTAGAAGAGGTGGATATTAACTCCAACGGATCCGGAAGAATAAAAGCAACGGTAAATCTGAGCAAGAGCAAAACGAAAGTAGCCTCATTGATGAAGCTGGACAAGGTGGACGGTATAAAGATACCCTCCAAAACCGAAATCCAAAAGGAAGCCGATGCCATCGTTCGGCTCTTAAAACAGACCTCAGGTATCAGCGATGTACAGTCATCGCTGGATTTTGACAATTATATTGCGACTTTATCCTGTAGTTTTAACGATGTCAAAGCACTCAATGCTTTCTCTAAGATCCTTTCGGCACATTTTAAGGTTGAGCTTTCTACCTATTCCAGCTATTCTTACGATCCTGCTGCCAGAGTATTTGGCAGAAACTATACCTATAATGCAGAGGTAAAAAAAGAGTTCGCAAAACTAAAAACGGATAATCAAGAATCTTTTAACCAAGCCCATTTTACGAGTATTTATAGATTCCAGGATCATGTAGCTCGTCAGCAACATGCGAATGCCAAAATATCTCCCAACAAAAAAGCCGTGATGCTCAAGGTCCGGGCGACAGATCTGATCAATGGAAAGGTAAATCTATCCAATCGGATCACACTGAGCAAATAATATCATATACCAGCTTAATCATACTATATGTCTCTGAACAAAATCAACCTCCTGTTTATTTTCCTATTCGGTTCGTTTACCTTGAATGCGCAAAATCTCCTGCGCAAAATTCCCCAAGATGCTAAAGTGGTCATTACATTCAACACCAAGGCCGTTTTTGATCATTTGAAAATGGAGGATCTGAACCTGACCTTGATCCGGTTAGGCCTTTTTGATAAGATCAATGATAAAGGAAAGGCTCCCATCCAAAAGATGCAGGATCTGGGAATAGACTGGAACACCAAAGCGTATGCGTATGTGAAGGGAACGGATAGTATACAATATTTTGGAGCGCTGATCCCTTTATCAAACAAGGAACAGTTCGAATCCTTGGTCCCTAAACATAAAAAGATCTATCAAGAAAATGGATTGCCTACGGTCTATTCTACCGACCGCTCTTTACGGATGAGCTGGGATCAGCATACCTTGTATGTCATGGGAGGGATAGCCATAGATCGTTATTTTAAAAAACAAGACGTGAAAAATCGGTATGGCTTGATTTCGGACAATCATGAGTATGACCAATCTGCACCGATCATGGATTCGGTGGCGACCACTTGGGAGGCTTATGCTTTTGATACGGAGGCTAGCGCTATTGTGGATTCTATAGAGGCTGTAGTCGATGCAACCTTATTGCCTCCTCCGGCTGTGGTGACCGACACACTTTATCCACCTGTAGTTGTCGCTGCGCCGCCGGCCGCTGCAATAGAGGTGCCGGATGATTATCGATATGTAGATTCGGTATTGGCACAAGAACAGTATTCGGATGATTATTACAAGCGGTACGACACTATGTATCGTCACAATGACTCCGTAAAAAGAGAGGTGGTCGGACAATGGATAGATGTTGAAATGGGTATGGTGATAACGGGAGGCCATGGCTCTTTTGATACAAGGCAACTCGGTAAGCTGAATTCCAATACCCTGGCACAAATCCATGTGCGTGATATAGCCTCATTCTATAGCCATTTCTACCCCGAAGATATCTGGAGAGATGCCTTTGGTATCCAGCCTAAGCTGGACTATGGCATCGAAGGAGTGGATGCTAGCGTGATCGTACAGGGTAATAAGTTGAAGTTTACGGGAGCCGCTACGCTGGACAAAGACATGACTACGTACTATAAAGCCATCTATAATAAAAAAGCTGAACCCCAAATTTTACGCTTATCTGGATAAAGATGCTTTGGGATTTTTCTCGTTCAATCTAAATACAGAAGCCTATATCAAGTATTTTCCAAAGATTTTAAAAAAATATTATGGATCTTTTATGCCTAGATACGAGCATGCTATAAGTCTGGTAGCAATATTGTTCGATGTAGCTTTGGACGAAAAAGCCATCGCAAAAGTATTTAAAGGAGATAACCTGTTTGTGCTCAACGGAGTTACCAAAGTGGAGGTAACATATAAAGACTACGAATACGATGATAATTATAACTATAAGCAGGTCGAAAAAACCAAGACAGAGACTATCCCTCAATTTCTATGGATGTTTTCTTCGGATGATACCCGTATTTTTCATAAACTTGCTGAGGTTGGTATACAGGAGAAAGGTATCATAGACCATGATGGGGTCTACGAATTGAAGGAAAAGAGCAAATCTGGTATCAATGTATTCTTTTTGATCAAAGATGATATGGTCTTTGTCGGTAATGATCTTGAAAAACTTCAGAGTATCCGTTCCAATAGGTTGAGGCCCAAAGGTCATACACCCTATATAGCATTGGCCAAAAGGAATAGATTGAGTCTACTTTTCAATACAAGACAAGTGCCTACGCTATTGGAAGAATTGGATATTCCTGTACAAAAGTCTTTGGATGAAACCATTAAGGGTATGGCACAATATGGAGATTTTTACCTGTTGTCGTCCGGTGTGAAAGGCAATAAATTAAGCGGTGAGGTAGCGATTGATTTTCCAAATACAAAAGGCAATGCGTTGGCATTTTTGTTTGATGTTCTCAGCCGATGGTCTTTAAAAAAATAAGATAGATGAAAATTGCAAAAAGGGTATTTTTTCTTGTCGTTGGGCTTATTGCGGTCATTGCGATAGGCTTTTATCTGTTTTTGCAAATCAGAGAAGTACGTTCGCGGAATGTACTTGTCCACGGTCAGAGCCAGTCTATTGTCAAAATAGCGGTAGACCGAATTTTATGGGACATAGCGAGGAATGCAATCACCCATCCCGGATATTATCGCCAGGAAGGAAAGACTCCTGCGCGGCCGGGAGCTTCCATGAGGCTAGATGAGGCGGTAGTTATTCCTGCAAATCTATATTTTTTTTCTACGGAAAGCGATACATTGACATTTTATGCCATGCTCCAGGTCAGGGACGAACAGGTGCTGAAAGTCTCTTTGCAGTATCACCTTGGGATAGATTCATCGGCTTTTGCCCATGATAAAGGTTACTGGTATGTCAGCTCTGAAAACAAGAGATTTTCTTTTGTAGGCAATGATAAGGAGGTGCTGATGGCTGTCAACTTGGACAGACTGGATAAGATCGAACGGCTTAGAGATATGTGGCACTACCGGTCAAAGATGATGAAACCCATCAAAGAGATGGAAGGTTTTGATTTTGGAAAAGAGAAAGCTGATATCGTCTATTATGATCGATGGAACAAAAATACAGCAACCGCTGATTTTGGACAGGGTAAGATCATCTCTACCGCCGATATAGCGTTGGATTTGATCCATCTAACTGACAAACCGCAGGCGAGGGTACTTCCGGTAGGGAATGTACTGAATTTTTATTGCCATGCAGACTTAAAACCGCTTTTTGAAAAATATAGACATACGCTCAGCAACTATAATATTCCTATCGATACCCTCAAGCAGTATTATGGAGGTTACATGGATATACAGTGGAAACAGGGGGGCGTCTTGCAACAGGATACCGTTGTGGCGTATGATTATGACGACAGCTTTGAATTGATACCAAAAAAAGAAGTTCGGGAAGAAGCCGTGCCGAACCTGATCTTGACACTTAGGATGTCGCCACATCTCAGTGCCTATCTTCCGCAAAAGATATTTTATGTATTTCACCAGGCGCGAAAAGAGGATCTGATTGGACTAAGCACGGCCGCACAGTTTGAAAACAGTTATGCATTTGAAGATACCGGGCAGGCTTTTCATATGGTATACAACCGCGACGCAAGTGTGATGAAATATTTAGGGTGGATCCCTTGCATCGATCGGATACAGTCCTGGAAAATCTGTGGAAAGCGAGCAGCAGAAAAAAGAACAGAGTTCAAAAGCGAACTAACGATGGCTGATCCTCACATCCATGCATTAGCTCAGTTGATCACGGATTGATGCAGGCCTCATGGTAAGACTTTGATATAGTGCCCCGATTTTGAAGCCGACTCACAGGCGTTTTGCTTGTCTTAGATAATAGCTGTTTCCATTAATCGGATATTTTCGCTATACTTGATGCTAGAATATAACTAAAAAATATCAGAATTTCAGGATGCTTTATGTCTAATCTGCATGACCAACCAATGTTTGAAAGGCAAACGGTATGCTATACAGTGTCAAAAACAAACCTGTCACGATCATGTTTTCACAGCCAAAGGCAAAAATGTTTCTGAAATTAAGTCGGGATAAAAAATAATCTACTATATTTGTAGACTTTATTTTTAGACAAGAAAGTTGAAAAAATAAAAACTCGGCACTTATGATTAATACACGCAAAGTCTAATTACGCGTTTCATGGACAGGGGAGATTTGGATATCGTACAGGCCATCAATGATGCCGACCCAATAGCTTTCAAAAAGCTATTTGAGCAGCATTGGAAAAAAATATATCATATAGCTCTTCAGAAGCTGCCCCGAGAAGAAGATGCTAGCGATATTACACAGGAAGTTTTTTATTTGATTTGGAAAAATAGGGGGTATTGGAAGATAAAAACCAATATTGAAGCCTATTTGCAGGGCATGTTGCGACACAAAATATACGATTTCTATGCCCAACGTGACCGTTTGCCCATACTTATCCCCTTGAATGAGCAAGAAGAATATTGGCACTATAGTTTTCAGGAAGCTGAGCGGGAAGACTACAGTTATGAAAACCAATTGGTGAGGAAAGAAATCGAAGCGATGCCCGAAAAGATGCGTGAAATTTTTATACTAGGCCGCTTTGAAAACCTCTCTGCAGCCCAAATTTCCGAAAAACTCGGCATATCCGTCCAAACCGTACGAAACCAGATTTCAGCCGCTCTCAAACAATTAGGGAAATGTGATCTATCAATTGCTTTAGACAGGCACAATCATTATTTTTACCTTGTCAATACAATATCGAATACTGTTTGATCAGATTGACAAAAAGACCAAACGTAGGATAGAAAAAACAGGGAAGCAGTAGCTTAAAATGAATATCTTACTTATGAAAGCTTAACCCATTGCGGCAAACCATCGTCAAGATTCTCGTTATCATGGGTTGATACTCCGGTTTTTTAATTCTGCAAAAATGATAAAATATTTATGATATATAGGTTAGTTGATCGTTCCTTATGCCTCATGATGATGATAGTGGGGCTATTATTGGCACACGCCTGCGGCGACATGCATACCCCAGCTCCATCATACGCCGCTGATACTTTACGGATCAGAGAATTGAACACTTCAGCTATGGCCAAGCTATATGCCGATCCCGATTCGATGCTTATACTCAGTAGCGCAGCCTTAGCGTTGAGCGACTCATTGTCTTATGAACGGGGGAGGTTTCAGTCCCTTTTTAATATTGGGCTCGCTTATAGGGCATTGGGCAAATATCAGCAATCGGTTGACCAGTTAGCCTTAGCACAGGAGGTTGCCCGGACATGGAGAGATACGCTCTTGCAGACCCGCGTATTGAGCGTATCGGCACAGGTGTACGTAGATCTTGGTGATCATGAGAATGCACTGGAACGCGCAACGCATGGACTATTATTGGCACAGCAGGCCAGATTACGGTCACAGGAAGCCTACCTGCTGAGTATTGTAGGGATGATATATGGGCTCCGCGAAAAAGATCACGATAAAGCACTAGATTATTATGGTAAGAGCCTATCCATATATCAAGATCTGGGAGACTCGACTATGATGCCTTTTGTGCTGGATAATATGGCCCATGTCTATTTGTATAAAGGAGATATAGGTCTTGCCGAAGAAAACTATACAAAGGCGTATCATCTGGCGCAGGATCTGAAACAGCCCAAAGCCATATTGACCGCTTTACAGTCATTGTCACATTTTTATACAAGGACCGATCAATTGGATAAAGCGCTTGGCCATCTCCTACAGGCGAGAGATATGCTGCAACACATGCCCGGTGACCGCACCCAATACCTTTTTATGCTATATCAGCTTACGGATTTGTATCAAAGTAAGGGCGATGCTGATCTGGCCTTGAGCTATGGGAGAGAAGCCATGGAAATCGCTGAAAGGGAACAACGTCTGTGGCACATGATCCGTATTGCCGGTAAGCTGGCAGAGGTTTATGAGATCAAAAAGGATTATAGAAACGCTTATCTTCTGAGCGAAAAAGCCAGAATTTCTCAAGATAGCCTGTATAAGAAGGATAAGGAGGATAACATCGTCCGTATAGAAGAACGGTACAAATACCAAAAAGAGCAGGATCAGGTCAAGGCCGAGCATCAGCTGCAACTGCAACGTAAGCAGTCCTATCTCTATATGTTTATCCTGATCAGTATAGCATTACTACTTATATTACTGGTGGTGATGTGGTTTCTTCGCCAACGAAATGTGTTGAACAGCAAACTCCACGAAGCCAACGAATGTATCGAGAAGCAGAATGATAAACTGATGGAGGAGGCACAGTTCAAAACACATCTGATATCTTTGATCACACATGATGTGCGAGCTCCGATCAGCAATCTCAACATGATAATCAATGTTTTGAATCATGGAAATAGTTCCGGGAACTGGACAGAAAAGTCGCTTAAAGGATGTCGCCAGGAACTGGACAAGGTAAAGTATTTTATGGAGGACTTCTTACGATGGGCCGTTTTCCAGTCCGAAGGTGCCAGAATCCATAAATCCTATTTTGATCTTGGCGATGTTATCCGATCGGTCGTCTCGCTATATGATCCGCAGGCCCATGAAAAAGATATAACCATAACGGAGTTTGTTGATGAGGATGTTGAAGTATACGGCATTAAGGAGGCGATTGCCACAGTCGTCAGGAACTTAGTCGGCAATGCGATCAAATTTACAGAAGCTGGCGGAACAGTAGTAGTCAAGGCAGCAAAACAATACGATGCCACGGAGCCGACGATAATCATCTCTGTGGAAGACAGTGGTATAGGCATGTCTGAAGATGTACAGCACAGCCTGTTTGCTCCAGCATCCCAGACAGATCGGTCGGGTAGAAGAGGGCTTGGACTTTTTCTTTGTAATTATTTCCTGTCGCTGCATGACAGTACGCTCCACGTGAGCAGTCGGCTCGGCATAGGTACAGTCTTTTCGTTCAGCCTCATACAACCATCGGATGAATCCATCGCACAGGAAGACAGATACGCAGACGAGGAAAACTAAATCGCCTTATTTTTTTACTAGTCATTTTATCAACCAATGTTACAGAAAATTGTTGACCAGATGTATTGTTTTGTTAATGGGCAGACAATTTATCACTGATTTTTGCTTTCAAAAAAGAGAGGCCGACACTCCTGCCGGCCTCGATTGAAACAAAAATACCCGGTTCTAGGGGTATGTCGTGACTACCTTGCTGATCTGCCAGGTGTCGTCATGGCAGCAGAGCGTGATATAATCTACGCGGGTGAAATTGTCAAACTCCATAATGACTTTGGCCATACAGGTTCTGCTCGTCTCGTCCAGGATACGGTAAGATGTCTTGCAGTCATAGTGAAGATTTTTTGTCTTTTTAAGGAAAGCCAGGTATTGTCTTCGGTTGGATTTCTTGTCGTTCTCCACGTTATAGTGTTCGAAGTCTTTGGTAAGCGACAGCTTGTGGTTTTCGAAGTTTCCCATACTCACGGCCGCCAGGTAATTGGTGATGACCAGGGAAGAAGGAGACGTGTTTTTGGTGTCGTCGATAGTCCCTGCAAATGAACGAAAAGAACCTAGAGAAACAAGAGCAATGACGAGGGTAGTGATGATAGTTTTCATGATGTGTTTTTTATGTTGTTAACTAAATTTTATTGTTTCGTTTAATGTATGACCAAAGGTAGACAGGCATTCATTTCCTCGCCATACCGATTAGGTGGATAGGGGAGGGTATTCGACAAAACCGGTTTTTTTGTCGGTGAAAATTTTTACCGATATATCTTCTTTTTGATCACCTACATATCCTCAAGACGACGGACAATGCCGGAGGGTTGCACAGGGAAAAAGCAGGGCATCGGCAGCAAGCTAAGATACAAGCCTGGCAAAGCCATCGTCGGTAGGAGCAAAAAAATACCTACTGATATTTGAGTAGAGACGAATCCGTGTATAAAAAAGAGGAAATAGATTTTTTTTGTTTGTCGTTAACTTTTAGCCAATAATCAGAGTATATTTTTTTTACTATATATGTATATATATGTCTGTTTTATAAAATTTTATACTATGTAAAATAAATACAAAGTTATAGCATAATAACCTATTTTTAACTACTGTTCAAAGTGTGTTTTGTTTATAGTTTTGATTATCAATTATTTATGATTTTTTATTTTATATTTAAATTATGTTAAATGTTTAATATTCAACTATATAAATAATATAAAATAATTATTTCATTTATGTATGTAGAAAACAAGTTTACATGTCTTTGTCCTACATCTCGATTGCCTTGATCTTAATTAAGCTTTTCCCAAAATCATTACTATCTTTACACTATTATTTTATATTATGAAGTCAACAAAAAACAATCCCTATAAAGAAGTTCTAACGAAGCTGATCCTTGGCGTTTTTGAAAAATCGAGCAATCAGCTTTTCAATTACAAGCAGGTCGCCTCGAAGCTGAACCTGTCCGATACGGACTCCAAAGTAGCCATCGCCGATATCCTTCACGAAGGTGTCGAGAGCGGTGTCTTTTCTCAACCCGAAAGGGGCAAATTCAAGCTTCGCCAACTCAATGTGTATATCACCGGAAAGGTGGATATGACAGCCGACGGTTCTGCCTATATCGTGCCTGATGATGAGCTCGAAGATGATATCTATATCGCGCCCCGAAAACTAAGGCAGGCACTCCACGGAGATATGGTCAAAGTGCATGTCTACGAACGCAAAAAGAAAAGCCGAAAAAGGGAGGGAGAGGTCGTCGAAATCCTGCAACGTGCCAAGACAGATTTTACAGGCACGATAGATATTTCCAAAGGCTATGCCTTCTTTCTTGCAGATGACCGGAAGATGCTGCACGACATCTTTGTCCCGTTAGACCATCTGAATGGTGCGCAAGACGGAGAGAAAGTCGTCGTGAGCATTACCGATTGGCCGGCGAATGCAAAGAACCCTGTCGGAAAGGTAAAAAGCATTCTCGGCAAGAAAGGAGAGAACGATACGGAGATGAATGCCATCCTGGCGGACTTCGGGTTTCCGCTCGGCTTTCCAAAAGAAGTCGAGGAGGCTGCTAATGCCATTTCGGAGGGTATCACAAAAGAGGAGATCGCCAAACGACGGGATTTTAGGGATACATTGACCTTTACGATAGACCCGGTGGATGCCAAGGATTTTGACGATGCGATTTCGTTCAAGACGTTGGAAAACGGGCATTACGAGATCGGCGTGCATATTGCCGATGTGTCGCACTATGTGACGCCCGACAGCATTCTGGATAAGGAGGCTTTCGAGCGGGGTACGTCCGTGTACTTGGTGGACCGTGTCATACCGATGCTGCCCGAACGGTTGTCCAACAATCTCTGTTCCCTTCGGCCTAGAGAGGACAAGCTGTGTTTTTCGGCCGTGTTTGAGATGGACGACAAGGCCAATGTCCACGATCAGTGGTTTGGCAGGACCATTATCCATTCCGATAGACGGTTTACCTACGAAGAGGCGCAGGAGATTATCGAAACGAAGTCCGGCGATTATGCAGACGAGATACTGAAGCTCAACGAGCTGGCGCAGATATTGAAAGAACGCCGTTTCAAAGCGGGAGCAATCAGTTTTGAGACCGAGGAAGTAAAATTCCGGTTGGACGAAAACGGAAAGCCATTGGGCGTATATACCAAGATACGTAAGGATGCGCACAAGCTTATCGAGGATTTTATGTTGCTTGCCAACCGCCGTGTAGCCGAATTTATCGGCAAGCAGGGTCGTGGCAAAAACAAACTGGGCTTCGTCTACCGTTTTCACGATGTACCCAACCCGGAGACCTTGACCAACTTCTCCCAGTTTGCCTCGCGCTTTGGCCATCGGCTGACGATCAAGTCCGATAAGGAAACGGCCAAATCCCTCAATGCACTGATGACAAAGATCGAGGGCAGTAGAGAGCAGAACCTATTGACCACCCTGGCCGTGCGTTCGATGGCCAAGGCCATATACACCACCAAGCATTCTTCCCATTATGGATTGGCGTTCGACTATTATACACACTTTACCTCGCCTATACGGCGGTATCCGGACGTGATGGTGCACCGGCTGTTACAGTTTTATCTCGAAGGTGGTACCAAGGTCAATATCGAGCATTACGAAAAGATGGCCGAACACGCTTCGCAGATGGAGAAGAAAGCCGCCGAAGCCGAACGGGCTTCGATCAAGTACAAACAGGCAGAATTCCTGCAGGATCAGATCGGCGTGAAATATACGGGTATCGTATCCGGTGTGACCGAGTGGGGGATGTATGTGGAGATTGCCGAAAACAAATGTGAGGGTATGGTCCGCCTGCGGGATATTACCGACGATTTCTACACGCTGGACGAAAAGAACTTTGCCATTATCGGCCAGCGCAAGAAAAAGGTTTACCAGCTAGGTGATGAGGTGCAGATCAAGGTCAAGAAAGTCGATCTGGAAAAAAGGCAGATTGATTTTACGTTATTAAGTTAGATTAAATGATGAAGTAGTAGGGGCAAATGATCATTTGCCCCTACTACACATGCCTTCAAAAAATAAGCTACCTTTCCCCTAATTATTTTTTACATTTTATTTTTTACTTTTTACTTTTTCCCTTACCTTTGTCTCTCGTGAAAAAAGCCATTTTTGAAACGATCCCCACAGACATTGTCATCAATGTAAAATTGATAAATCATATAAATTGATAAGAATAGCCCATTTGGGCTTTTTTTGTGTCCGAAGGTTCGGTCTGATAAATGGCGCGTGTAAAATTTAAAATAAATAATGACCAACTACAGTAAATTACCAGCAATTTTGGTTCTTCAAGACGGAACTGTATTCCATGGCAAAGCTGCCGGAAAAATCGGAACAACTACCGGAGAGATCTGTTTCAACACAGGGACGACCGGATATCAGGAGATATTTACCGACCCTTCCTACTATGGACAGATCATGGTGACGACCAATGCGCATATCGGCAACTACGGTATCGACGGGGACGATACGGAATCCGGAAAGATACAGATCGCTGGTCTTGTCTGTAAGAATTATAACATCAACTATAGCCGCAAGATGGCCGATGAGTCTATCCAGAGCTATTTTGAGGCACAAAACCTTGTCGGTATCTCGGATATCGATACGCGTTCGCTGGTGCGCCATATCCGTGACAAAGGGGCGATGAATGCAATCATCTCATCGGAAAACCTCGATGTGGAATCCCTCAAGGCCGAGTTGGCCAAAGTGCCTTCTATGGAAGGTTTGGAGCTCTCTTCTGTGGTTTCGACGACAGAGCCTTATTTTTATGGGGATGAGGAAGCTTCTACGCGTATCGCTGTATTGGACCTGGGGATCAAAAAGAATATTCTACGGAACTTCGATGCGAGGAATGTGTATGCAAAAGTATTCCCGGCCAAGACCACTTTTGCAGAGATGGAGGCTTGGAAACCGGAAGGCTATTTCATTTCAAACGGCCCGGGAGACCCTTCAGCGATGCAATATGCCATCGAGACCGTAAAGGAGATCTTGGCATCGCAAAAGCCCATGTTTGGAATTTGTCTGGGACATCAGATCCTGGCATTGGCCAATGGTATCCGTACAGAAAAAATGTTCAACGGCCACCGTGGGATCAACCACCCCGTAAAGAACATCATTGCCAATCGTTGTGAGGTCACTTCCCAAAACCACGGTTTTGGAGTTGTACGGGAAGACATCGAGAAATCGGACAATGTCGAGGTGACGCATGTCAACTTGAATGATAGCTCTATCGAAGGTATCCGCGTAAAAGGAAAAAAAGCATTTTCGGTGCAATACCACCCCGAATCTTCGCCAGGTCCGCACGATTCACGCTATTTGTTTGATGAGTTTATCAGTATGGTCAAGGCTTAGGGTAATTAAAATGTCCCAAACCCGAACGGGTTTGGGACATTTTTCATATTTTTGGTTTCAGCAATAAAAATGACTATATTAGTGTCCAAAATACACTAAGTGTGTTTAAGGTTTAACATAAATCCTATTTAGAAAATGAGTTTAATTATCGATGTTCATGCGCGTCAGATCTTGGATTCGCGCGGAAATCCAACAATTGAAGTTGATGTAACCACGCAAAACGGTTTTGTAGGCCGTGCGGCTGTGCCATCCGGTGCTTCTACCGGTGCGCATGAGGCTGTAGAATTGCGTGACGGTGACAAGAAAAAATATTTGGGCAAAGGTGTTTTGAAAGCAGTCGAAAATGTAAATACAAAGATTGCTAAAGCATTGGAAGGTGTGGATGTTTTCGAGCAAAATGCAATTGACAAGATCATGATCGATCTTGACGGTACAGAAAATAAAGGCAAATTGGGTGCAAATGCGATCTTGGGCGTTTCTTTGGCTGTGGCAAAAGCTGCGGCGCAGGAAAGCCATCAATCGCTATATCGCTATATCGGTGGCGTGAATGCCAATACCTTGCCTATTCCGATGATGAATATTGTCAATGGTGGTGCGCATTCGGACGCTCCGATCGCTTTTCAGGAATTTATGATCATGCCGGTAGGTGCTTCTTCTTTCTCCGAAGCTTTGCGTTGGGGAGCCGAAGTATTCCATACGTTGAAGAAAATCCTGCATGACCGTGGCCTGTCTACTGCGGTAGGTGACGAAGGTGGTTTTGCACCTACATTCGAAGGTACCGAAGATGCTATTGAAACTATTCTATCTGCAATCAAAAAAGCAGGCTACAAAGCTGGGTCAGACATCTGCCTGGCATTGGACTGCGCGTCTACAGAATTCTATGTCAAAGGTAAATACGATTACAAAAAATTCGAAGGTGACAAAGGTGCGGTACGTACAAGTGCAGAACAAGCAGCTTACCTTGCTGAATTGACCGAAAAATATCCGATCATCTCTATCGAGGACGGTATGGCCGAAGACGACTGGAAAGGTTGGAAACTGTTGACCGACAAAATCGGTGACCGCGTACAATTGGTCGGTGATGATCTGTTCGTGACGAATACTAAACGCCTTCAAGACGGTATCGATAAAGATACGGCCAATTCTATCCTGGTCAAAGTAAACCAAATTGGTTCATTGACAGAGACGATCAATGCAGTTACGCTGGCACAGACGCACGGCTATACTTCTGTGATGTCGCACCGTTCGGGCGAAACAGAAGACTCTACCATTGCGGATCTGGCAGTAGCGTTGAACTGTGGACAGATCAAGACCGGTTCGATTTCCCGTTCGGATAGGATTGCAAAATACAATCAGCTCCTTCGTATTGAAGAAGAGTTGGGCGCAAATGCGAAGTTTATCGGGAAAAACTTTAAATTTGCTATCAAGTAATGTTTTTAGAAACTCTTCCAAAGTTCCAAACTTTGGAAGAGTTTTATACAGAGCACTAATTTAGCTCATGCTAGCGCACGAATCCTTTCGTGTGCTTATTGTTTTATGGCACACGAAGGGATTCTGGTGCGCCAGCGTTTGGCTATAAGCTCGCACTAGCTTTCAAAAACTTCGGAGGTCTTTTTGTTTCTAACCAATAAAAGTCCTAACTTTAAAAAAATTATTTCTTTTTATCTGGCATGGAACGTCTTGTTTTATTGATCCGCAACAAGTATTTGATCACAGGCATAGCCTTTGTAGTCTGGATGTGCTTTTTTGATCGGTACGATTTTGCGACACAATACAATTATCTCCAGGAAAAATCAAAATTGGAAAAAGAAAAGACTTTTTATGGGACAGAGATCAAAAACATCGAACAAGCCATAAAAGATGCCCAGTATAATTCCAGTGAGATCCAACGTATAGCCCGTGAAAAATACAAGATGAAACGGGATAACGAAGATGTATATGTCATTACCGAAGTAGAGGTAAAGAAATAAACTTTGGCAATTATATACTTTAGCAACCAACCCGTCATTTCGAACGAGGAACGAGGAGAAATCTATGGATGAATATGAATTTTATTTTCCTTTCTGTCCATAGATTTCTCTCTTCGTTCGAAATGACGAAAATTTAATATGCCTATATCGAGATACTCAGATGCTATCTTTGTAATATTTTTATGATTACCTCCTACTTCCTATAAGTTATCCGTACTTTTACCCTACCTATTTTTAAAGCTTATTATACAGTATCGTATTTTTTTTTGTTTAAAGAGTATAACTGTATATAATGCATAATTTATCCAAACACGCCCTATGGGCATGTTCTTTTGTAGCCCTGTGTATGGGCATCCTGCCCAGAGTAAGGCGCAGCAGTCGGCCGGCACAGAACGGCTCCAGTCTTCCTTTCAAATCAAATCTGCACACCGGATCAACCCGACCACTGTCGAAGTATTGTTTACCGACAATAGGCGGATGACCTTTGATTTTTATGCAGACCATATATTCCGGCTGTTTCAGGACAATAAAGGAGGTACATTGCGTGACCCGCAAGCCAAACCCCAAGCGCAGATATTGGTTGACAATCCGCGTAGATCCATAGGGTCTTTGGACGTGTCGGAGTCTGCCGATGAGATAGTCCTTCAAACACCCGCTATCAAGGTGTCAATCAAAAAGGCAAATAGCCTGCTTTCTGTCATAAATACCAAAACAAGTAAGACCGTGCTGGAATGGAGCGAACCGGCCCACTTTGAAAAAGATAAGGTGGCACTTTCCTTGAAAGAGAATCCAGATGAGTATTTCTACGGTGGAGGCGTGCAGAACGGCCGTTTTTCGCATAAAGGAAAAATCATTGCCATCGAAAACCAAAACTCCTGGACAGACGGTGGCGTAGCATCTCCCACACCTTTTTATTGGTCTACCAAAGGCTATGGGATGATGTGGTACACGTTCAAAAAAGGAAAGTATGATTTCGGAGCCAAAAAAAAAGGTGAGGTAAAGCTCTACCATGAAAATGATTACCTCGATGTATTTTTCATGGTCAATGACGGAGCCGTACCCCTATTGAACGACTTTTATCAACTCACTGGAAATCCGATCCTGATGCCCAAATTTGGATTTTACCAAGGCCATCTGAACGCGTACAACAGGGACTATTGGAAAGAAGATGAGAAAGGGATTCTGTTTGAAGATGGCAAACGGTACAAAGAAAGCCAAAAAGACAATTCAGGTATCAAAGAGAGCCTGAACGGTGAAAAAAATAACTATCAGTTTTCTGCGCGTGCTGTCATAGACCGTTACAAAAGTCATGATATGCCTTTAGGATGGATCCTGCCAAATGATGGTTATGGAGCCGGCTACGGACAGACGGAAACATTGGATGGGAATATCCAAAATCTGAAGGAATTTGGAGATTATGCCCGAAAGAACGGCGTAGAGATAGGGCTGTGGACACAGTCCGACCTGCATCCGAAGGATAGTATTCCCGCCCTGCTACAAAGAGACATCGTCAAGGAGGTGCGTGACGCAGGTGTGCGCGTACTCAAGACAGATGTAGCCTGGGTAGGTCCGGGGTATTCGTTCGGGCTCAACGGCATTGCCGATGTCGGCCATATCATGCCCTATTACGGCAACGATGCTCGTCCTTTTATCATCTCACTGGACGGCTGGGCCGGTACGCAGCGTTATGCCGGAATATGGTCGGGAGATCAAACGGGAGGCGTATGGGAATATATCCGTTTTCATATCCCTACCTATCTGGGTTCAGGTTTGTCCGGACAGCCCAATATCACGTCCGATATGGACGGTATATTTGGCGGAAAGAATGTGCCCGTCAATGTGCGGGACTTCCAATGGAAGACCTTTACGCCCATGCAGTTGAATATGGACGGATGGGGATCCAATGAGAAATATCCGCATGCCCTTGGCGAACCGGCAACCTCTATCAATCGCAATTATCTCAAGCTCAAATCCATCCTCATGCCTTATGCCTACAACGTAGCACGCGAAGCCGTAGATGGATTGCCGATGATCCGGGCCATGTTCCTAGCCGATCCGAATGCCTATACCTATGGAAAAGCCACACAATACCAGTTTTTGTACGGGCCGAATTTTTTGGTCGCTCCGATATATCAGAATACCAAAATGGATGAAGAAGGCAATGATATCCGACATGGAATCTATCTGCCTCAAGGCGATTGGATCGATTATTTCTCCGGTGAGCTATATCAGGGCAACCGTGTATTGAATAGCTTCGAAGCCCCGATGTGGAAGCTTCCGGTCTTCGTGAAGGCAGGTGCCATCATACCTATAACCAACGCCAACAACAATGTCTATGAAATAGATACAAAGAGACGTACCTATGAAATATACCCTGCAGGCGGATACAGTACTTTCACGGAGTATGATGACGATGGCACGACACAGGCATATCAGCACGGACAAGGTGTCACAACCAGGATCGAGTCCACGGTAAAGGGACAACAAGCCAAGGTAGTCGTGCATCCATCGGAAGGTTCTTTCGAAGGAATGGTAACCGACAAAACAACAGCTTTTGTCGTGAATATAACCAGAAAACCAAAAAAGGTTTCAGTCAAAGTCGGGAATAAGAATATCCGCTTGCATGAAGTATCCTCATCGGATGAGCTCGAAAAAACGGAAAATTCCTATTATTTCGATGAAAAGCCTGATCTGAATCGTTTTTCCACAGCAGGAACTCCATTCGTTGATTTCAAGATACATAAGACACCCCAATTGCATGTCAGGGTACAAGCTACGGATATCTTGTCAAACAGTGTACAGCTCGATATACAAGGATTTGAATTCAATCCGACCAATGGCTTGCTGAGCCGAACAGGCGCACTGTCTGCTCCGGCGAATGTACAGGTCAAGGAAGAGAATATCCAGGCTTATGCGATGAAGCCGACCTGGGATTGGGTGTCCAATGCGGATTATTACGAAATTGAATTCAACGATATGCTATATTCGACTATCCGGGATACAGTCTTATTGTTTGATAATCTACAACCTGTGACGGATTACACTTTTAAGGTACGCGCCGTGAACAAAGACGGTGTATCGGACTGGGCGACGGTACAGGCAACCACAAAATCAAATCCGCTCGAGTTTGCAATCGTAGGTATAGTCGGAGAGACCTCTGTTCCTAATCAGGGCGGGAACGATATTCATAAGCTTTTGGATTTTGATGAAGGCAATCTGTGGCATACCAAATGGGGGCAGCAAGCGGTGCCTTTTGATATGATCCTGGATCTGAAATCCTTTAACCAGCTCGATAAGTTCCATTACCTGCCTCGTACAGGTGGAGGAAACGGCATCTTGACCAAAGGCAAGGTTTACTACAGCAACAATAAAGAAGATTGGTCTGAAGCCGGGGCATTTACATGGGAACGGAATGATGAGACAAAGGTCTTGACATTTGAAGGCAAGCCTACGGCAAGGTATATCAAGCTGTCCATCGAAGAGGGTTCGGGAGGTTTTGGATCAGGCCGTGAGCTTTATGTATTCAAGGTGCCGGGCAGTGAAAGCTATATTCCGGGAGACATCAACAATGACCGTTTGCTGGATGCAAACGATCTCACTTCCTATATCAATTATACAGGATTACGACAAGGAGACTCAGATTTTGAAGGGTATATCAGCAATGGCGATATCAATAAGAATGGACTTATCGATGCTTACGATATATCTGTATTGACGACACAGTTGGAAGGTGGAGCGAAACCACGGAGAGATGAACAAGTGAAAGGACAGATTGAACTGCTGCCTTCGGCTGTGCAGTTGAAAGCAGGGGAAACTGTTGAGATCACGATCAAAGGTAAGGGACTGAAGGATGTCAACGCTTTGAGCTTTGCCCTGCCTTATTCACCCGCGGACTATACATTTGAAGGAATACATGCACCGGGTATTATGCAGATGGAAAATATTACCAACGACAGGCTGCACACCAATGGAATCAAGGCACTCTATCCTACATTTATCAATGTCGGTAACCAGAAAGCCTTGTCCGGAGATGTAGACATCGCTGTGATCAGGCTGAAAGCCAAAAAGAATCTCCGGTTTAACCTGGTGCCTAAGGATGGTTTCTTAGTGGATAAGAAGTTGAATACAGTAAGGTTTTAGTGGGTGTCCATAGACTTCCGAAGTTTCCAAAACTTCGGAAGTCTAAGCTTAAAACTTTTCCAAAGTTCTGAACTTTGGAAAAGTTCGTTACACCGTTATCCCTATTTTTTCTCATGCTAGCGCACGAATCCTTTCGTGTGCTTGGTCTATCGGCACACGAAAGGATTCGTGCGCCAACAGGGGATGTCTGCCTGTAGGTCAGACATCCTCTATTTTTTCTTCAAAACATAATATTCAGCAAGTTCACCGGTGATTTGTTTCCCTTCTATATCCAATTGGATAAGCTGATTTTCGCCCACCTTGAATTTTAGATCGGTATCTTTCCCCTTTAGATGGACTACGCTTCCATTATCATGCCACATAAATGTTCCGCTATCTGTAAATGCCTGCTCTCTTTCGAGGTATTCTGCACGGTAAGTGAATGTTCCATCGTCTTTTAACTCGACGGTGGTTTTAATACCGGGACAGTCTGCACAGGGAGTTGTCCCTTCATAGCTACCTTGCCAGTCCAGAGAGTTTTGTGATGTATGTACGGTATCCATATAGATGTCTTCGGTGTCGGATAGACGGTCTTGTGACTGTTGCGTATTGTTAGGATTGTTGGAATGGCATGAAATAAATAACAATGTAGCTGCTATGCCGTTTAAAATAAATACTTTCATGATCTTTTTCTTTTGTTCCATAATTTATAACTAAAATCAAGCCAAACTTACAAAGTTTTTCTAAGTTTGTATGATGATACAACAGCTATTAGAACAACTGGATTCGAAGACCGTTCAATTTAAAGATATCCTCGCTTATATAGAGGAGCATTATACCTATACAGCTTCTGCTTTTCAAAATGGGGCACAATACAATGCTGCACATGAAAATCAAGGTAGTGCACGGGTGCTTTCATTTGCCCGGCTTGAGGGACTGCCCAAGGAAGATACGTTGAAGCTGTTTGCCGAGCATTATGAAGCCGTGCTAAACACTCCGGACGGTGTCGACCACCAGAATATAAGGCAGTTTATGCAACACGGTTGGGAAGGGGTGAAGTTTGAGAATCCTATATTGACTAAAAAATAACGAATGTTTTAAATCTTCTGTTTGAGGTTTTATAGTTCACAGATGGTACAGCTCGAAACCAAGAATTTGTGCAGCAGCACAATCTGCGAGAAAATATCCGTGTAAATCTGCGGGATATATCTACGTGTTGGAAAATTTTTACACAACGCTTTACGAATGTCAATCACGACTTTTCGAGAATATTCTGTTGCAGCATATCCTGCATTTTTTTCATTGTATTCATGTTTCTGCCTGTGCTTCGCACTTTGAGCTTTTGTTCGATAAATATGTTGGACAATTTGGAAGTCGCCATGCCGTCCGGTACATAAAAATAGGCTATATCGCCACTTATCTTGATTTCTTCATTTCCAAGGTCGATCTTGTGGAAAGCTTCAAGCCGAGTGCCATCGGGTATAGAATCTAGAAAAGTGACAAAGAGCCTGTTTCCGGGGAGGGATGGATCAAAAGGGTTTTGAAGGATACTTTGATGGAGTTGTGCTTCATCCAACACAAATACATCTATATGCAATTTGAAATGGTTGGCGATTAATTCGTGTATTTCTTGTTTTATCGTATCCTTGTCTTTGTCTGAACTCAAACATATATTTCCACTCTGAATATACGTTTTTGCCTGTTCGAAGCCTTGTTTTGACAATAAATCCCGGAGTTCGGCCATCTTGATGATATTTTTGCCAGAGACATTGACAGCTCTCAAAAAGATGACGTATTTGTTTTTCATGGGGTTCGCATTGGGTTTATGAATATTAAAACTACAAAATATCTGTGTATGGCAAAAACAAATTTATAAAAAACTATCCTAATCAGTTAAGGTCGGCTATAATGATCTTTTTCATTTTCATCAATGCTTGGTTGACCGAAGGTGAGGAAATCAATTTGTCGATGTTGTCCGGTACGACCTGCCAGCTTACTCCAAACGGATCTTTGCACCAGCCACACATACTTTCTTTTCCTTGCTCCGTAAGCTTGTTCCAATAGTAATCGATTTCCTCCTGGTCCTTGCAATGTATGACAAAGGAGACGCCTTCGTTGAAAGTGAAATCTTGTGGCACACCACTGTCCATAGCCATAAACAAGGAATGATGAGCAACGAACTGTGTATGTTGAATTTGCCCGGTCATTTCACCATTCGGATATTTTAATATACCGTCCGAGCGATAGTCTGCAAAAACGGATTGATAGAAAGCCAGCGCTTTTTTGCACTGGCCTTGTTGAGATCCGCAGAACATCATTGTCGGCACAATCTTTTGGTTATGGACATCCGAAAGTTTTCCGAGATAGAGTTGCCAGTTGACATTGTATTTGTCTTGTAACCAACCGTATCGGTGACTCCAAGGGTAACTGCCCAAGGCCATCAATACAGCACCTCCGGGCAATAACTGATGCCATAAGGTATCTATTTCTTCTTCACTTTCGCAGATAACCATCATGGATATGGATGGATTGATCTGAAAGATAGGGCCTCCATTGATTCCGATGAAATTGACACCGGAAAGGTTTACACTGGCAACGACAGGATTGACGTTGCTCATGTAGCTGTCCGGAAAAATAGAAGCATAATGCTTTAGGGCTTCTTCTGCATTATTGTCAAACCAAAGAGACAGTGTGATAGAGGAATTATTGTCCATTTGAGTAAAAACTGATTTGTTGTAGAATAGATTACGGAATAATGTCGACATTATCCATATTTCTGTCATAGTGATTTATTCCCTTCAAAATGAATCATCCACCAAATACCAAATTTGTCTTGGAAAGAGGCATATAGCTCTGCCCAGAATTGCTCTCCAAGTTCCATTTCAATGTCTCGGGCATCCTTGGTCAACCCTGCGTACAGCTCTTTCGCTTCTTCGGCAGTCTCTGTGTCCAACATGATATACGTGTTGTTGCCGGGCGTAAGTTGATGACCATAGCCCTCGATACAATCAGAGCCCATGATTGTGGCCCCGTTAGGTAGGGTGATAGCGGTGTGCATCACTTTTACTTTGTCCACATCTGACATTGGATGTTCGGGATCTTCGGGCATATCGCCAAAACGGTAAGTACTCACCGTAGCGGTTTTAAAAACTTGTTGGTAGAAATCGAATGCTTCCTGGCAGTTGCCATTGAAATTGAGGTATGCGTGAATCTTTGCCATAGTGTTGGATTATAGTTGTGATACGTAAAAGTAAGCTTTATTGGGGGTAAAAGACTTGACCTATGACAAGAATTGAAATTAATTTAAGCACATAGAGCTGTCTCCTACATTTGCTTCATACAAACATAGGGGACAACTCCGTATGCCATGTTTTTTACTCCGCGAATTGAAAGGAAAAACTATTCCGTGCATCCGTTTTCCATGCGTGCTGCTGTGTAGTGGGTGAAATAGCAAACAGTGGCGAAAAGGTTTTTACGTTGACGGTCTTGTTGTCGGGAAGGAATTCGAGGATACGCAACCAGCCATCTCCACCATTTCCATTGCGGTGTCCGCCACCCAGGGACTGGCTGTCGAATAACATCTGGTGTACCGGTCTTCCGGTGGTATTTTTGTCCATTCGGTAGCCTTCGCCGGATATGTGACCACACAGTACCAATTCTATATTGGAACCGGGGTGGATGAGTTTCTCCCATATCTGTTCTCCGCTGTTGGCGTAGGGGAGGTTTATTCTTTCTGATTTTTGGACGACAGTGTTGACGGTATATGGCTCGTACACAAACCATTTTGGTACGCCTGTTGTGCGATGGTCTTTTGCATTGAGATAGGCATGGGTAATGAGTACAATGCGATGGTCTTTGTATTGTTGCATGTCGGCGATCCTTTTGGCCCATGCAACCATGGTATCACGCGGGGCATACTCAATAGTCAAGAAGAGATAATCTTTTCCTTGGGGAGTTTTGATCTCATAGGCAGCATTTTCCAAGGTGTGCACACCCTGCTCGTTTGTTGCGTTTTGTACAAGGGTCTTTTTGTTCAGCCAATTGTCGTCGATGCGAAAGAATTCCGTATAACGGGAGGTTCGATTGCCTTGTCTATCTATGGTGTAATCATGGTTTCCCGAGGCCGCTATATAAGGCACTTTGCCGTTGAGTCTGGAAAATAGCTTGGCAGAAGTTTCCCATTGGCGTTGAGCGCTTTGGTCTCCGTCATGTCCTTGGTTGATGAGGTTGTTGTGTTCCACGAGATCTCCCACACAGACTACCATTTTAATATGGAGCGTATCAATATTGTCTTCTATCCAGCGCATCATAAGATCCAGGATAGGCTGGTTGCGGTTCCATTTGACGTAATTTTGTATGTCTGGAATCATAACGACGCTCCAGGAGTCTTTATTTTCCAGAGTGGGTTTCTGAAATTTTTGTTGGGCTGGAAGTATGGAAGCAGCACAGATTATTCCAATCAGTGTAAAGAGAAACTTTCTAATCATGTCTATATAAATTTGATGTTAAATTATGAAGTTATACATAAGGTGTTAAGTTTATTTTAGGTTTCTGTTAATTTTTCATTTTATTTATTTTTTAACTTAACGAAAGTAAAAAAAAGATTTTTAAATATAAAAGTGTGTGATGATTTGTCTTGTAAAATTTAGGGGATAAAAAGAGAGGGATGGGAATTCAATGACGGGAAATACTACTTTTGAAGAAGCTTCTTCAAAAACTTTGGAAGTCCTCTCGCTATGTAAATTTATTTGTCTATTTTTGTAAATCCTTTTTTCAGGGACTATTTTGGTAGAAATGGATATACACAATAATTCTGTTTTTGAATTGATGCGTGCCGAAGGTCATCAGGATTTGTTTTTCTGCAATGATTCGGAAGTTGGGTTAAAGGCGATCGTCGCTATTCACGACACGACGTTGGGACCCGCAATAGGCGGCGTAAGGATGCTACCTTACGCCAATGAAGCCGAAGCTATAGAGGATGCGCTAAGGTTGTCCAGAGCAATCACCTACAAGTCTTCGTTGGCTGGGTTGAACCTCGGAGGAGGCTGTGCGGTCATCATCGGCAATAACCGCACAGAGAAGACAGAAGTATTGATGCGCCGTTTTGGCAAATTTATCGAAGGCCTTAGCGGTAGTTTTATTGCTTCTATCGATGTAGGGACCACCCAAAAGGACTTGGAATATATTCATTCTGAGACCAATTATGTAGCCGGATTGCCCGAATATATGAACGGAGGAGGAGATACAACTTTCTTTGCAGCCCGTGGTGTCTTCTATGGTATCAAGGCAGCCATCAAGGAGGTTTATGGCGACGACTCGTTAGCGGGACGCAAAGTCGCGGTACAGGGGGTAGGCAGCGTGGGCGAGCATTTGGTTGCGATGTTGCGCAACGAGAATGCCCGTGTCTATGTGTCGGATATGACCGAGGAACGTAAGATGAAGGTGGCTTCTAAATATAAAGCCGAACCTATACAGTACTCGTCCAGTTATGAATTGGATGTAGATGTGTATGCCCCATGCGCTTTGGGTGGTACGGTCAATCCGGATACGGTACCTAAGATGCGTTGCAAGATCATTGCCGGGTCGGCCAACAATCAATTGAAAGAAGAAGCAGAAACAATACAATTACTCAAGGAAAATAACATTTTATATACACCTGATTTTTTAATCAATTCGGGTGCGTTGATCAGTTGCTATTCCGAGCTGGAAGGTTATGGCAATGAGCGTACAGAAGCATTGGTACGTAATATCTATAGTGCAACGCGGCATGTGCTCCAAAGTGCACGGGAAGAAAATATCACGACCTTTGAAGCCGCCAAACAACTAGCAGAACAACGTATTGCGAGTATGAAAAAAATCAGCAGATAATTGCGTTCTTTATATACAATCGTTCTTTAATAAAATATGCTAAATAGAAGACACCTTCGCGAGAAGGTCATGCAGACGCTTTATGCGTACAGTTTGTCGGAAGATAAACAGGTTAAGAATTTTGAGAAGGCTCTCTTCAAGAGTGTGGATGAAGTCAATGAGATGTACATCTGGACGCTCAATTTGTTGGATGAGGCGGCCGAGTATGTCGTGTTGGACGCCGAAAGCAGGGCAGCTAAGTTTTTACCAACGGAAAAGGACAAAATGCTCACGACCAAACTGAACACCAACACATTCATCGAATCCCTACGCCAAAATAGACAGTATGTGGAGCTCGTCAAAAAATACAAGGTGTCCTGGGAATTTGATCCTGAGATTGTGCGTTCGATATTCGTCCGATTGAAGGATTCAGAGGCTTATCTAGATTATCTTGCGGAGACAGATCGTAGTATTCAGGTCGAAAAGGATATCATTAAATATATCTTTAAGAAGATTATCCTGAAAACGAGTGAGGTGGAGCAGGTATTTGAAGAAAAATTTATCAATTGGCCGGTTGACAAAGAAGTCTTACAGGCTATGATTGCTAAGACATTCAAAAATTTCAGTTCAGAAAACCCAACGCATAACAAACTGGCAGATCTTACCCCAAATTGGGAAGAGGATAAGGAGTTTATCGAAGAACTGTTGAAAACAACCATTCGCTACGGCGAAGAATACCAGGCACTGATCGCTGAAAAGACAAAAAACTGGGAGTCTGATAGGATTGCATTGATGGATACGCTCTTGATGCGTATGGCTATCAGCGAACTGATCAATTTTCCGTCTATTCCGGTCAAAGTAACGATTAATGAGTATATCGAGCTATCCAAAAATTTCAGTACTGCAAAAAGCAATACCTTTATTAATGGAATATTGGACAAGATTTTAGCAGATCTGACCAAGCAAGGTCGGATCCGGAAAACAGGAAGAGGACTACAAGATTAAAGTGATATGAAAATAAAAAATATATTGATGAGCTGTGCCGCTGTAGCTATATTGGCAGCTTGCAATCAACCGGCACAAAAGAAAGAGACCAATACTGAGGAAACTGCGGTCGACGTAAATTCTTCGTCAGATACGGGGCAGTTGGGTACGATAGAATTTGAGGAAACTGCGTATGATTTTGGCACGGTAAAAGAAGGAGCCATCGTCGACCATGTCTTTAAATTTAAGAATAGCGGCGATGCCCCCGTCATTTTGTCGCAGGTCAGTGCTTCATGTGGTTGTACCACACCTGACTATACGAAAGAACCGGTATTACCAGGCAAAGAAGGCGAGATCAAAGTCAGCTTCAACAGCCAGGGTCAGGTCGGGCAGCAGCAAAAAATCGTCACGATCAGTTCGAATGCTTCGAATAAGGTCACGACTGTGCAGATAAAGGGCACTGTAGAGAAATAGTTTTTTGTTTAAGGTTTCACGTTAGACCTTAAACTTTTAAATCTTAAACTTTTTAAATTTACATAAATATGATGTCAACAATTCTATTACAAGCAGCACCGGGGGGAAGTGGATTAATGAATTTCCTACCTATGATTTTGATCATAGTGGTCTTTTATTTTTTCATGATCCGTCCGCAGATGAAGAAACAAAAAGACCATAAGAAATATATCGAAGAGTTGAACGTAAATTCGAAGGTCGTGACTACAGCAGGTATCCATGGACGTATCGTGGAAGTAGGCGACACCACGTTCTTGGTCGATGTAGGTTCGGGTGTTAGAATCCGTTTTGACAAGACTGCTATTGCGTTGGATGCTTCCCGTGCAGCAAACAACGAAACAAAGAAAGCTTAGTTTTTTTACAATGTATTGAGCAAGGAATGTTCCTAATATTCCTTGATAGTAGAGACGTTGCATGCAACGTCTCTACTATTTTTATTACATTTGCTGTAGATGAAGTACAGGCGATTCACAAAGATCCAGCGGCGTAAGATTTCGATATTTCTTCGGTGTCTTATCATTTCTTTTGTGGCATGGCTGCTGATCGCTGTATCCAATCGCTACACGTTTATTGTCAAGTCCAGCGTGGAGTATGTCAACCTACCGGAAAAGCGTGCTTTTCATCCATTGCAATCGGATACGGTACAGGTACACCTAAAAATGAGCGGATGGAATGTCTTGATGGCCAGACTAAAACCTAGTGTGTCAAATATCCAGGTGGATCTCAGTACTTTGGCCAATCGCAGTTTTATCGTTTTTTCCGATCAATTGGAGTTTATCAATAGACAGTTTGCTTCGGACAAAGAGGTCGACCGTGTATCTCCCGATACGTTATATTTTGACTTTTCGCAACAGAGCCGACGTAGGGTAGAGGTCCGTGTTCCGACGAATATTTCTTTTAAAAAACAATATGGCATAATAGGGGAGACCAAGACAAATCCCAAACAGGTGACCATCACGGGGCCTTCCGAAGATATAGACAATATCGACTTTTTGGAGACGGATACGGTCTATGGCAACGATATACATACAGATATCCGTACCGTGGTCAATATCAACAGACGGCAAAGGACAAATATTACGATCCACCCTGCTCTGGTAGAGGTGACAATTCCTGTAGGAGAGCTGACCGAGAAGCAGGTCGAAGTACCGCTACATGTGCTGAATAGCAAAAAATATACTTCGGTAAGGGTTATTCCTTCTAAAGTGACCGTGACCGCTTTGGTGTCGTTACAAGATTATGCCAAATGGACCGCCAGTGACTTCGGAGCAGTTGTTGACTTGGATAATTGGGCACAAAATCAAGTAAGCAGTTTGCCTGTCAAGCTCTTTAAGTATCCTGATTTTTGTAAGATAGTTCGTGTAGAACCGCAGAATGTAGATTTTTTTGTCAGAAAATAAAATAATATGTCAATCAAAGTAGGGATAACAGGAGGAATAGGTACCGGTAAAAGCTTTGTGAGCAAGATTTTTAAAACATTAGGTGTTCCTTTTTACGATGCAGATTTGGAAGCTAAGCTGATCATGAACAAAGATGCAAAAGTACGGGAAGCACTGATTGGTGCTTTCGGTTCACAAACGTATTTTGATGACGGTTCATTGAACAGAAGATATTTGTCCGAGCAGGTATTCAACGATAATGAAAAGTTGGCTCTACTAAACAGCATCGTCCATCCTGCTGTCATCCAGGACAGTATCGATTGGTCCAACAGGCAGCATGCGCCATATATATTAAAGGAGGCGGCCTTATTGTACGAAAGTGGCTCGTATAAAAATCTGGATTATACCATATTGGTCACCGCACCGGAAGAGCTACGGATACAGCGTGTCATGCAAAGAGATCATGTGGATAGAGAAGAAGTGTTGCGGCGTATGGCTAAGCAGATGCCAGAAGCAGAGAAGTTGCAGTACGCTGATTTTTTGATTCATAATGACGAAAAAATCCCCTTATTGCCCCAGGTTTTGGCCATACACAACACTTTGATCCATACCTAATGGGGACGATATTGGCCGATTTTTTGATTGAAACACCTTCCGGCTATTATTGTCGATACGGAGATTTTTTTATAGACCCGATATTGCCTGTAGATAGAGCGGTCATTTCACATGCGCATGGGGACCATGCACGCCCCGGACACGAACGGATATATGCTACAGCCGGTACCATTGCATTTATGCAGGTAAGGTTTTCAAAACAATCCGTAAAAAGCTATCACCCTATGGCGTATCATGAGTCATTTTCCTTGGGTGAGGTGCAGCTTACCCTTATCCCGGCAGGGCATATCCTTGGATCTGCCCAGATTTTGATGCAATATCATGGGGTTTCATATCTGTACACCGGAGATATCAAAATGCAGGATGACCCTACCTGCGAACCTTTGGAAACAGTACAGGCCGATGTGCTGATCACGGAGACTACATTTGCCAATCCGGCTGTCAGCCATCCAAGTGCCGGGACAGAGATCCGAAAACTGTCGTCTACCGCTCATGGTATTATGTTGGGCTGCTACAGTCTGGGCAAGGCGCAGCGTATCAATCATCTGCTCAATCAATATTGTCCCGAAAAGACGGTGTACGTGCATCACAGTATCCTTCCGATGCATCGTGTGTACGATAGACTTGGCTTAGTCCCCCTACGGTATGAGATGTATCATCGTAAAGCGATGAAAGACGGGCAACACAAGATCTATTTGGTGCCTCCACTGACATTCAACAACTACTATCGGGCCAGCAATGTTCTCCGTGTATTTGCGTCGGGATGGAAAAGATTGCAACAACATAACGATATGGAGCTGTATATATCCGATCATGTGGACTGGGCAGATCTTCTGGTTTTTATCGGACAGGTCAAGCCTCGTGAGATATGGACCGTGCATGGAGATGGACGGTTGCTGGCCGATTATCTGCAAGAGCAGATTGCAGTTAGAGTATTGATATAGGTAATAAAAGCGTTTTTTTTGTCATCCGCCAGTAGTCGGACACAGTGTTGACGATAGGAATTGCAAAGCAATCATTCATACCATTGAAAGTTAACGCAAATGAATAACCATCTGATATACGATTGTTTTTAGATTCTTCCTATCGTCAGAATGACAGAGTTTGCAATTGTTTATGCTATACTAGGCACATTCACCACTTCATTGGTATCCTTGTCGTAATCTATTGCTTCGAAATTGAAACCAAATAGGTTGAAGAAATCATCGCGGTATCCTTTGATATCCGAGATACTATCCAGGTTTTCGGTCGTCACCTGTTCCCAAAGTTTAGAAACTTCCTCCTGTACATCTGGACGCATTTCCCAATCGTCGACCCGGATACGTCCCTTGTCGTCCAAAAGTACATTGTCCGTGTACAGCCTTTCTGCAAATAGACGCTGCATCTGCTCGATAGTACCTTCGTGTATGCCTTTTTCCTTCATGACTTTGTACAATAATGAAATATACAAAGGTACGACAGGAATAGCTGAGCTGGACTGTGTGACCAAAGCCTTGTTGACCGAAACATAGGATATGCCATTCAGATCTTTTAACAGGTTATTGAGAACGGGCACTGTTCCTTCCAGATCATCTTTGGCTCGACCGATTGTCCCGTTGCGGTAGACTGGATAGGTCAGTTCGGGGCCGATATACGAATAGGCTACAGTTTTCACGCCTTCGGCCAACACACCGGCTTCTCTGAGGGTTTCGATCCAGAATCTCCAATCTTCTCCTCCCATAACGGCGATTGTATTGGCAATGTCCTCTTCGTTTTCTACAGGCTGTATCGTAATGTCGGATACTATGCCAGTATGAAAGTCTACTGTCTTGTCTGTAAAAGGCTTTCCGATAGGCTTGAGTACTGAAGCATGGGCTACACCCGTTTTGGGGTGGGTGCGCCTGGGAGAGGCCAGGGAATATACGACAAGGTCTACTTGACCTAAGTCTTTTTTGATCAAGTCGATAGTTTGTTGTTTGATTTCATCCGAGAAAGCATCGCCATTGATGCTCTTGGCATATAGACCTGCGGCATGGGCTTCCTTTTCAAAAGCCGCACTGTTGTACCAGCCTGCCGTACCTGGTCTACCTTCTGCAGCAGGTTTTTCAAAAAATACACCGATGGTGGCAGCATCCGAGCCGAAAGCAGCCGTAATGCGTGAAGCCAGACCAAAACCTGTAGAAGCTCCTATGACCAACACTTTCTTAGGGCCATTACTGATCTTTCCTTTTGATTTTATATACTCAATTTGGTTTTTGACATGTTGGGCAGTCCCCTCAGGATGTGAGGTCAAACAGATAAAGCCTCTGACGCGTGGTTGTATAATCATATTTTATCAAACTAAGTTAGTTGTCGTTCTCTAATACTCCTGCAAACTTAAAGAATTTAAACTAAAAAAAACTATAAGGTTTAACTTTAGTGTGTTTAGCTTTTCAATGGCAAAGTTGAGGGCTACGCCGTTCTGAAACCTTATAGGTTTGAATAAAATCAACTAAGGTCAACTTTTCCAAAGTTCAAAACTTTGGAAAAGCTAGCCGTCACGGATAGTACGTCTTACCTCAAATGAGCCCGCAGCATCCAAGCGGTTTTTTCATGTTGCTCGATGATACCTCCTAAAAAGTCCGAAGTACCCGCATCACCATGCTCTTCTACTTTTTCTATATCAGCACGGACAGAGATGATTAAGCTTTCAAAGTCGTTCAATAGTTCCTTGATATAACTGTTGCCATCGTTTTTGTTCCCACTTTGGGCCTCCGTTAGTTGAGTCAGCTTTAGGTATTCTTTCAATGTGCCTGTGGCATAGTGCCCAATGGTACGGACCCGTTCGGCGACGTCATCTACGACCACGGCAAGGTCGTTATAGATTGTTTCGAAAAACAAATGCAATTCGTGAAAACCTGGTCCTTCGACATTCCAGTGTGCATTTCTTACTTTTTGATACAATACACTTTCATCAGCCAATAGTTTGTTTAGGATGACAGCTACTGCTGCTGTGTCTTTTTCTTTAATTCCAATGTTTGTTTTCATGATATATTCTGTTTTAAAGTTATGTAAGTTATGTGGGTGATGTAAGTTACGGAAGCAATGTCATGAACTTTTATAACCTCTATAACCTTCATCACTTTATTTTAAAGTTATGTAAGTTATCAAGGTGAAGTAGGTTATGAAGGTATGCTTTCCGCCCTCATAACTACATCACTATCATCACTTCCGTCACTTTATCTTTAATATCGACTTGCCTCATTCAGTTTGTTTAACGTTTCTTCGCTCAATCTCAACTGTAGGGACTCTACAAAAGATTGTATATGTGATTCTTTAGTTGCACTGGCAATAGGTGCGGTTATAGTTTCCTGCGCCAATAGCCAAGCTAATGCAATGGCGGATGGCGAAGTATTGTAAGCATTGGCCACCTCGTCCAGAGCTTCTAGGATACGTTGCCCTCGCGCATTCCAATACTTCTTGACAATGCCTTCTCCACGGGTGTATTTTGTAAAGTCCTCGGCAGACCGATATTTACCACTTAGAAAACCACTTGCTAATGAATAATAAGGAATGACCCCTAATTGTTTTTCCAAAGCGATATTTTTGTACAGATTTTCGTATTTGGCTCTGTCAAACAGATTGTATTCGGGCTGTAAAGAGATATAACGGGGAAGGTTCTTTTCCTCTGCCACATCTATGCTTTCGACCAATCGTTCGGGATTGATATTGGAAGCACCGATGTAACGCACTTTTCCTTGCTTGATCAATTCTTCGTATGCACGTAATGTTTCTTCTACGGGGGTCTCCTCGTTGTCGTAGTGGGTCTGGTATAAATCAATATAGTCGGTTTGAAGACGTTTGAGGGAATGATCTACATGCTCCAAGATATAGGCGCCTTTCACGTTGGGTTTTTCGGCATAATTGAAGCGTCCACCTACCTTTGTCATCAAGATGACCTTGTCCCGGTTGCCACGTTCTTGGAGCCATTGGCCAATGATGGTTTCAGACTCGCCGCCTACATGGCCTTGTACCCAATGCGAATAGTTATTGGCCGTGTCTATGGTATCAAATCCCCTATCCATAAAAGCATCCAAAATCGCAAAAGATCCAACCTTGTCCAATGTCCATCCAAATACGTTGCCTCCAAAAATCAGAGGAACTATTTCCAAATCATACTTGCCCAGTTTTCTTTTGTTGAATGACATATCACCTTTGTTTTTGATTTTACACAAGTTACCCATTTTTATGCTTATTCGATAAAAAAGCGTTCCATTTTTGTGTCATAAATCTGATTTGGTTAGAACTCAATACTGGCATCTTGACCACCTAACGCTGGCGCACGACTCCCGTCGTGTGCCTTGTGATATTAAGCACACGAAAGGATTCGTGCGCTAGCATGAGAGGGGGGCACAAATCCTTTCGTGTGTCAGCCTTACGTAGAGACGCAATGCATTGCGTCTCTACTCCGAAGAAATGCTTGCGCCAGACAAAGATAGCGCACGCTCGTAGCGTGTGCTTAAGAAGCTCATCTGCTCAATATCACGCTGACCTTCTGCCGATACTGTTCGAGCTCTTTTTGTTGTGCGGAGATAAATGTGTTGTCTTCCAGTTTCCCGAGGACTTTTTCCATTTCCTCCTTGGAATTGTAGATCATCTGTTTGAAAGGGTTTTCGTAATCTTTGGCACGAGAGCGGCGAATTTCATCGTATATCCAGGTTTTGGTATCTACGCTTTCTTGCAGACAGGAAACGATAAAATCCCGATCCCACTGTTCCAATGGTAAATGTGTGATCTCTGCCAAAGAAGCAATGGCATGCCGTAGCTTGGTTAAAGGGTATGCCTCGCTCCAAGAGTGATAGGCCTGATGTACCTGCTTCCAGGAACGGATGGTTTGATCTTTTATTTGCGTGATAAGGTTGTCAATATGCCGGTGTGGCACGAGCTGCCCGCCGATATTATCAAACATAAGCCGATCTTCTTTTAAGGATGTGCTGTTTTGGAGAAAACCATCTATGGAATCTTGAGCATAGAAGTGTTCGGCAAGCAAGGTGGTCGCATAGTAGCGGATCATTTTTCGGAATATATGATAGCTCTCACGAACTTTTACCAATACCACTTTTCTGTTGGAATATTCTGTTTGAGACAACAAAATTTCCCGCTGGCTGATATCAGTATCGTTGGAAAGAATTTCTTGTCCCAAGACACGATAGTCCGTATGCCCCTTTTCAGGTGAAAAGGCTTTGCCTACGGCATATTCTATTTCCTTGAGCGCATCAAATATTTCGTTGACGGTATCGGGTGCAAGGATGTCGTATTCGAGATATTGGTTTTTGAAACGTCTCTTGTCCCTGGCGATAAATTTGGAGGTATTGCGCATGAGCGCATACATATTGTATAGAAACCAATATCCGGGGACTATGACCAATTGATTTTTGTAGGAATCATTGCTGACCAGGGAGAACGGTAAGCGTATATCCAGTTCGTGCAGGAAGTCGCCCTTGACCAACAGGACATAGGAAGCAAAGCGTGAGTTATGCTTCAGGCTCACACATAGTCCGGGCCAAAATCCTCTTCCGGCCACAATCTCTCCATCGGCAGCCCTGGAATTGTGATTGGAGCCGATCGTCGCACCTGCTGCCATGTTGCTCTGTCCTTTGAGGAGCGAAGCACATAGGAAAGAATTGTTGTGGTGCTGTTCGTGCGCCGGAAATATCAATGAATTGAGGACTTCACAGCAGGAAATGGTTGAGTTGTCTCCTAGGAAGGAATTGATGAGTCGTGCACCGTACTTGAGCTGTGAATAGGAGGAGAGAATAAAACGCACGGCTTTGACGCCATAAAATATGCGACATCCATATCCCACTATACCATTGACGATTTCGCATCCTTCGCCGATCTGTGTATAGGCTTCGCTGGACGAATTGATGGTCACGTTTTTGAGTTTGTTTATACCTTTGATGTAGGCGTAGGGGCCTACACGGACATCCTTGACAATATTGGAGTTCTTTAAGACGACACGGTCTCCGATCTCACTGTAGGAACCGCGTAAGGTGGAAAATTGACTTTCTGTCATTTCCTGAAATCTTTTTTGCAAGATATCGTCCTCACGCCACCGTGTCCAAAGGTATACGTCTGCTGCTTGCATGCCATCAAAAGGCAATACAGCGCGTCCGGCATTTTCATTGCATAGCTCCAGCCATATCCGGCGTTCCTCCGGGTCGCCATCTTTCAGGATGCCGTTTCCAAATTTGGCATTGTTACTGGTTTCCATCTCATTGATATTGGACAGGATGACCTCATCGCCTATGATGAAATGGGACATATAGCGTACGTGGTGGATGGCGACATCATCGCCTATATCCGAACTGATGATCTGGGAATTGTATATACCGCAGGACAATCGGAGATCCCTGTATTCTAAAAAAACAGGACTCATATTGCCGATACGTACCAGACCGAAAAATTTGGAGTTGTAAACCTGATCGGGAAAAAAAGATTCACTGACGAGGACTTGGCTCCAATCGGGGCAATAATTATTGTTTGCCTTCAATGTGCTGATCTCTGCGGCATAGAGCTGACGGTATGTCCTTTCTTTTTTTTGTTGAATGTTTCGGATGTGGTATTCGTCCAGACCTTCGGGAAGATATTCCTTTGGGATAAAATCATGGCCTAAACGTTGTATCGGTGTTTTTGAAATAGCTGACATATCGTTTATTCTATCCTATTTTGCTGATGAGGATTGAGTTGTTTTATTGCTGTCATTCTGCGTGAAACGAAGAACCACGGAGTGCTCATCGAAGATAATCTGTCCGTATCGCAATGTATTGTTTTTAGATTCTTCACTACGTTCAGAATGACAAAGGATATGATGATTTCCTGTTATTCTACCGTCACTGATTTTGCCAGATTTCGAGGCTTATCCACATCCGCCCCCCGTTCTATACCAATATAATAGGCGAGGAGCTGCAAAGGAATGGTAGACAATAGCGGAGCGATGATTTCGTGTGCTTTCGGAATCTGTACACAGTCGTCCGACAGGCTGCTCGCTGTATGGTCATCTTCGGTAACAATGGTAATCAGTTTTCCACCACGGGCTTTGATTTCCTGCATGTTGCTGACTATTTTTTCATGGACACGGTCTTTGGTCGCAACGAAGACAACAGGTAGTTGCTCATCGACCAATGCGATCGGGCCATGTTTCATTTCGGCAGCTGGATAGCCTTCGGCATGGATATACGATACTTCCTTGAGTTTTAATGCGCCTTCCAGGGCAATAGGAAAATTGTATCCCCTGCCCAAAAACAGAAAGTCACGGGCATCTTTATATTTTGACGCTATTTTCTTGATAATATCTATCTGCGTATCTAGGATGTGTTGGACTTTTTGGGGAACTTCGGATAGTTCTTGCATCAACTCTTGGGTGATACGCTCGTCCAAAGAGCCCTTGAGCTGAGCGAGCTTAAGAGCGAATAATTGAAGAACAGCCAGCTGTGCGGTAAAAGCTTTTGTACTGGCGACCCCAATTTCGGGACCTGCATGCGTATAGGCTCCTGCATCTGATAAGCGAGCAATGGAAGATCCGACTACATTGACAATACCAAAGATGGTAGCCCCCTTGCTTTTCGCATTTTCCAACGCGACCAAGGTATCCGCTGTTTCGCCGCTTTGTGAGATGGCAATAATGACATCACGTTCGTCGATCACAGGATTGCGGTATCTGAATTCGGAAGCATATTCGACCTCAACATTGATCCTGCAAAGCTCTTCAATCAGGTATTCGCCCAAGAGCCCGGCATGCCAACTGGTACCGCAGGCCACGATGATGATACGCCTGGCGGCCAACAGTTTGTCTTTTATGGAGTCGACGCCGCTCAGTGTGAGCTGATGTTGGGTGGCGTCCAGACGGCCTCTCAACGAATCATAGATGGCTTCGGGCTGGTCGTGGATTTCTTTGAGCATAAAGTGCTCATATCCCCCTTTTTCAATCGTGGCCAGTTCCATATCCAGTTTTTGGACGAAAGGGGTGAGGCGTTCGTTCCCCAGGTTTTTGAGGATCAACTCATCAGGCTTGATAATAGCGAGCTCGTAATCGTTGATATATACCACCTCTTTGGTATAGCCAAGCATCGGGGAGGCGTCCGAACCGAGGAAATGTTCACCTTGCCCGATACCGATGACCAAAGGGCTGCCTTTGCGGGCTGCAAAAATGGTCTGCGGGTATTCTTCGGACAACAGAAGGATCACATAGGCTCCGGTGACACGTTTGAGCGCGATACGGATTGCTTCTTCCAGTTCGCAGTTGTTATTGAGCTGTATATCTTCGATAAAGTTGAGCAAAACTTCTGAATCTGTATCGCTGTGGAAGGTATATCCTTTTTTGAGGAGTTCTTCTTTGAGGGCTGCATAGTTTTCGATGATTCCGTTGTGCACCATCGTCAATTTTCCCGAACGGGAAATATGGGGATGTGCATTGCGATCGGAAGGAGCTCCATGTGTAGCCCATCTGGTATGGCCTATACCTATATTTGTGCTTTGTTCCAGACCGTTCATCAGCTCTTCCAATGCCGCGACTTTGCCTGCTTTTTTGAAAACTTTCAGGGAGTTGCCAAAATGAAGGGCTATGCCTGCACTATCATAACCTCTGTATTCCAGTTTTTTTAACCCTTCTATCAAATAGGGATAGGCAGGTCTGTGTCCGATGTATCCTACGATTCCACACATATTAGTCTGTTTATAGTCGACAAAGCTAAGAAAAAAATAAAAAACAATCGATTGCGTAACAATTTTTTGTTATTTTTTTGATTGTCTCTACGATGTCGGTCCTCGTTCGATATCTTGGATAATGGCTGCAGAAAAATCCGCCTGATGTATCATTTCAGCATGGTATAGTGCACCGGGGCTAAATACATTGATCTCCATTATCTTGTTTCCAACGATATCCAGTCCTACGAAGTACATACCATCTTCCACCAGTTGTGCCGATACTTTTTGGGTCATTTGGAGTATGCGATCATCGATCAAGGCTTCTTGTACGCTGGCACCTTGATGGAGGTTACTGCGAATTTCATTTTCTTGTTGCACACGGTGTACGGCTGCATATTTTCCGTTCACTTCAATAGGCTTTCCATTCAAGAGAAAAAACCGAATATCTCCAAAGGCAGCTTCGGGCAGGTACTCCTGCGCAATGACATAGCCGTCCCGGGCGATGGCTTCCACCGTTTGTTTGAGATTTTGGATGTTGTCCTTATTGATCAAAAAGACATTTTTTCCTCCCGAACCTTTTACCGGTTTAAGAATGATTTTCTCGTTCTGCTCTTGAAAAAATTGCAACACATCTAGGTGATTGCGAGTAACGATGGTCTGGGGCTGTACAGATTGATCAAAATTTTCCAGATAGAGTTTGTTACTGGCTTTGGTCAGTGTTTCGGGATTGTTGATGACCCTTATACCCTGTTTTTTGGCTAGTGCGGCAAACTGTAATCCTGCAGGTGCAGCCCAAGGTCTATTGATCATATCCAATACGGGATCAAAACGTAACCATAATACGTCGATATCCGAGAGAGGGTATAATTTTTTTGGTGTATTTCTCAGCACCTGGATCAAGGTTGCGGTATCGGGACTGTGTTGGGAAGGAAGTACATGTCGGGCATGGGCTCCCAGCAACGGATCAGTGCCGTAGTAGAAATCGGTTAAGCCGATATACAGAACTTCATGGCCACGCTGCAATGCCTTTAGGGCTAGCAGCGTCGTGGTGAAGTTGACATCCTCCTTGTGTGTCTGATTGATGACAAATGCGATTTTCATAGATAATGATGCGTTAGGGTTATTGTATCATTTGGAATATTCCCTTGTTTTTCAATTTTTCGAGTTTTGTGATATACGGTTCTGTCAGGTATCTTGGTAGCAGTGCCGGCGCTTTTAGGATACCTTTAAAGAGGAGTTCCTGTACAATAGGGATATAATCCTTGCGTATCTTGCCCATGGTGAGCAGATTGATGTCGTTCCCTTCCTTGATATAGCTGACCAGTTCGATCAGTCCTTGCAGGTATAAAGCATCTTTGGTCAGTCCACCACTGCGGTACACACGCATGGCCATTTGGAAAGCGGTTTGTTTGTCAAACTGGTACTGATCGACCAAAAGTGAAAATGTGTCTGTAAAGTGATTGCCCGCAATCATATGGTGCACAGTGACGACTCGTCCCGCAAGCACACGCAATCGATCATTCGTCAGTTCATCTACCATGTATTCTGCCATCACAGCCAGTCCTTCCTGTAGTTTTTCATATCCCGGTACACCTAGACGGAAGAGGTTGAAGGGTTGTTGTTTGCCGTTGAAATAGGTGACGATATGCGTACCTACCTCATGTTGCAAAAGTGCATTGACCCGTCGTCGGGGCAAGGCATACTGCTTGCTGATATTGAGTACCCCTTGGTTGACCATCACACCGTAAATATCGTCCCTCAGTCTGATCGTTGTGTTGAATTGAGGTTCTTGCGCTCTAAGATAATTGATCTCCTGTTGTGCCAATTGCGCAAATTCTTCTGCATATACGATGTCATCTCCCCGATCTTTAGGATATTCGTCTTGTGCCGTAATGGTCAGTATGGCTTTGGCTCGGTCAAGGAGCTTTTCACTCACATTGCCAAATAGTTGTAGACTGCCCAGCATGAAACCTTCCTTGCCCCGTTCGCTCAGCATACTCATCATCCAGTCCAGCTCTTTCCTTTTGTCCCTGAATAGATAGGCAATGGTCGGATCGTACAGGTCTTCTATTGGAAGATTATAAAGGTTTCTCTTGACAATGTCCGGATCTATAGGCATAGGTCTATAGAGGAATGTCGGTGCTTTTCGATAGTTGTCTTTTTTGAATTGTAGCCAGGCTTCGTGGGTGTTGATCGGTGTGACGAGCAGCAGGAAGTCAAAGCGTGTGCTTTCTTTGCCGAGTTTTTGGTCGATTTCCCATACCAATGGTAAGAGCTCCCTGGGATGGCTTATCTTGAATTCCGTGGGTTTGCTTAGGGTATGGATACGTACAAATTCAAAGAAAGTCTTGGACAGACTGCGGGATAAAGCTTCCCGAATCTGACGGAGAACTATAGGGAGCACCTTACTACTGCTGTCCGTGAGATAGGAGGGATCCACACTAAGGCCGATATAGAGTATCTGATTGTTTTTTCTGTCTTGGAGGTTGACCAGGGGAGAGCCACTTGCCGGGAATTTTTCTTTTTTTCCCGTGATGTGCCTTACGGAAGAGGTTAGGCCTTCGGTCTGAATCTGTTTATCCAGGTACTCTGCTATGGTCAGGGCATTTTTACGAGCCACATGTACCTGTACATCCTCCTCTTGTGACTCTGTTGCAGCCCAAGCCTCTATAATGAGGCATGAGCCAAACACTTCGACAAGTTTTTGGGAAATGGGCGTAATCCAAAAGGGTATATCAAAATTTCGATCCCGTATAATGAGGTAGCTGTACTCGGATTTGACGAGTGCAGAAAGCATGGGGTCTTTTTTTTCGTATTCCCTATAAACAAATAGATAGGGTGTTATTTTATTGAACACTAATTTGTTTCGGATAGGTATCTGTACATGAAAAGAATCCCTTGTGTTTATTTTTTGCAGCAGGTTGTCTAAAGTTTTACGTTCAGCTTTCATAAGCAAAATAATTTTCTAAGGTCTCTATAGTGTGCAACAAAAGCTGTTTGTATTCTTGCAGTTTTTCGGGGTACAGCTGTCCTGTCCATTCATCCATAAAGTCTTTTCTGAATTCAATGGAAAAAACACACCCTTTGTCTCCATAGTGTTCGTTGATGTATTTGGAGAAGTATCCGCCCTTGAATTTAATGTTTTCACGGACATCAAAGGAAGGTTTTCCATCGACCTCCTTCTGCAAGGCCCGGATGAATTGTGCGGTCAGATCGGTCCATTTGTCGTGATTGTGTAGCGTCCCTATGTTGATCTGGGGATTGCTTTGATGGTCAATGATGGCTTGTGGGCCTTCTCTTTTGGCATTATAGCTATGTATATCATATATGACAAAAAAATTATGCCGATCGATGGTCTCTTTTATTTCTTGATCTATCGTGCGAAAGACATGGTCATAATTGTTGTACAGTTGTTCGATCATAGCTTTGGGAAGATCTTTTGCCCACACATGCAATCCCCAGGCTTGGCTAGGGGAGAGGTACAGGGCATCTTGCTTGCTACGGTTGAGATCCAATTGGAAGCGTGACGTAGCTGATATAAACCGGTTGAATGGCAATTCTGCCAGAATAGCTGTGTAGGGGTCTTCCTCCCGAAGCCTTGTCTCTTCGTCCAGGCATAGGTAGCCGAGAAGACGCTCATCTATATGATGTCCATCGTGTATGGCAAATGCCCAAAATGGACTTTTTATTTTTTCTAAATGATAACGGTACGTCAATAGCATATCTTTGTCTATATCTATCTGAATAAACCGATAAGATGGTAAAATGTTTTGGATCACGACGTAGAGACGTGATTTATCACGTCTTGAAAATGTGGAGACGCGATAAATCGGCGTCTCTACAATAAGAATGCACGGCAAAAATCCCCTTTTACAAAAAATGCGTCATTGCGAGGAGCGGAGTGACGTGGCAATCTACGTTTTTTGTTTGTCAGATTGCTTTGTCGTGCCTCCTCGCAATGACGACAAACGAGGTAAGGGAAATCTGTCGTGCACCCTATTCTTTCTGTCATGCTGAGGCTTGCCGAAGCATCTTTAAACATGGTTTTTAGATCCTTCAATGCGTTTAGAATGACAAAAAAACGGAATAGTCGGGCTTTTCGGACGCCCCCTGAAAATGTGGAGACGCGATAAATCAGCGTCTCTACAACAAAACAATAAAGAAGGCAGCGATAAATTTCTTAACTTTGCAACAGAAGCAGACCTGTTCTATCGCTGTCCCGATGTATCGGGAGAGAGGAAAGTCCGGGCAACATAGAGCAACACGCTTCCTAACGGGAAGGTCCCGATTAACTTTGTTGAGCTTGCTCCGCTCGGTTTGTCGGGAACAGAAAGTGCCACAGAAAATATACCGTCCCGATTCATCGGGATAAGGGTGAAAACGTGAGGTAAGAGCTCACGGTCTTGTATGGTGACATACATTACGGTAAACCTCGTGTGTTGAAAGACCAAATAGGTCGCAGAATGAAGGCTGCTCGTCTTCTCTCGATTTTGTCGGGATCTGCGATGGGTAGGTTGATGGATCCCGTGAGTGATTGCGGGACTAGATAAATGATAGAAAGCCTCTCGTTGGAGGATACAGAACCCGGCTTATAGGGTTTGCTTCTTTTTGATTTTTCTTCTGGTTTTTCTTATTTTGCCCTTTTTATTATTTATTCCTGTATGGCTACAATATTAATTATAGATGATGAACGTCCTATTCGCAGTTCGCTCCGGGATATCTTGGAGTACGAAGGCTATAAGGTACTGGATGTGGACAATGGTGTCGATGGTCTGGAGACACTGAAAAAAGAAAAGATAGATCTGGTATTGTGCGATATTAAGATGAATAAAATGGATGGGATGGAGGTCTTGGAAGCTGCCCGGGAAATCACCGATACACCATTCATTATGATTTCGGGTCATGGTACAATCGAGACGGCTGTAGAGGCTGCCCGCAAGGGAGCTTATGACTTTCTGGAAAAACCACTGGATCTCAATAGGCTATTGATCACAGTCCGGAACGGATTGGAGCGCGAATCCTTAGTCAAGGAAACAAAGGTCTTGAAACGCAAAGTGTCCAAGACCCGGGAAATATTGGGCACCTCGGATTGTATCTCCCTGATCAAGGAAAGCATAGAAAAAGTTGCTCCTACAGATGCACGCGTACTCATCACGGGAGCCAATGGCTCTGGAAAAGAATTGGTAGCTCGCTGGTTGCATGAGAAATCCAATCGCTCTTCCTTGCCTCTAGTGGAGGTCAATTGTGCAGCAATTCCATCCGAGCTTATCGAGTCCGAATTGTTTGGCCATGAGAAAGGATCGTTTACCTCTGCCATAAAGCAACGAATTGGCAAATTTGAACAGGCTAACGGTGGGACATTGTTTTTGGATGAGATAGGAGACATGAGCTTGTCGGCCCAAGCTAAGGTGCTACGGGCTTTGCAAGAGAATAAGATTACACGAGTGGGAGGCGATAAGGAAATCAGTGTCAATGTACGTGTGATCGCCGCGACCAATAAGGATTTGCTCAAGGAAATCGATGCAGGCACGTTCAGAATGGACCTTTACCATCGCCTTAGTGTCATATTGATCCATGTACCTTCACTGGGAGAGCGTCGTGAGGATATCCCTCAGCTTGCCGAGTCATTCTGCGAAGAAATATGCTGCGAATACAATATTCCGACCAAAGAGTTTACGGATAAGGCCATGAAAGCATTGCAAGAATTGCCATGGACAGGTAATATCCGGGAATTGAGAAATATGGTGGAGCGATTGATCATTTTGAGCGGCAAGGTTGTTACAGATAAGGATGTGTACAATTTTGCCAATCCTTCTGTCTCCAATCATGCATCAAACGGCCATTTGGAAGGGGGGCATTTGAATATAGATGGCATGGACGATTACCAGACATTTAAAGAGTATGCGGAAAAGCAGTTTTTGGCCCATAAACTTAAAAAATACAATTGGAATCTGGCTCAAACGGCCCAGGCTATCGGACTGCCGACCATAGATGTGCAGATGTTGTTGGACAAGTATAAACTAAAGGCATAAAAAAGGCCGGAATCTGATTCCGGCCTTCTTCGTTAATCATTATATTTTCTTTTTTGTCTGTTATAAAGCATAAAGATTACAACAATGAGCAACAATGCACCAATAACTATGGCGCCTACTGGAGAACTCTTCTCTACCGGCTCCCCGGACTGTGCCACCCCCAAATTGGCTAACAGTGTCAAGAAAAACATGCTATACCACTTTCTCATAACTAAAAATACATAAAAGATCGTTTGTAAAAGTAGGCATTAAACTGAATCAAAGCAATTTATTTAGTTTTTTTTAACTTCTTTTACCAAAAAATCGATCAATTCACGTATATATTCCCTGTCGAAGTCGAATTTTATACCGGCTTCGGTGTATATTTCGGGAATGGTGCGGGTGTATCCCAGTTTTAAAGCCCCCATATACTTCTCTATTCCGGCAGTTTTGTTTGTTAAGTAATTTTTCCAGACAGCAATGGCTCCCAATTGGGCAAAACCATACTCGATATAGTAAAACGGAACTTCAAAAATATGGAGTTGTTTGTGCCAAAGATATGCTTCAGCACCCTCTAATCCGTTCCAATCTGCAAATCCTCGTCCAAACTCGTTGTAAATGGTCAACCAGGCATGCTTTCTTTCTTCAGCAGTGTGCTCGGGGTAGGTATATATCCAGTGTTGGAATTTGTCGATCGTCGCTACCCAGGGCAATGTCGATATCGCGTCCCGAAGTTGCTCTTGCTTAGCTCGGGCCAAGTCGGTCGGATTGGTCAAAAACAAATGCCATTGATCCATAGAGATTAGCTCCATAGACATAGATGCTAGTTCAGCCACCTCGCTCGGTACGTTTTTAAAGGGTGTCAAAGCCAAGTCGGCACTGATGAATGTATGTAGAGCATGACCTCCCTCATGTACCATTGTGGTCAGATCCCGCAGCGTCCCTGCGGCATTCATGAAGATAAAGGGGGCTCCCGATTCGTAGAGTGGATAGTTGTATCCACCCGGAGCCTTGCCGATACGGCTTTCTACGTCGAATAGATTGTTTTCACGCATCGTACGGATACATTGCCCGATGTAGGGGTGTAGGTTGTGAAAAGCTTCTTCTGTCTTGTGAATCAGCTCTTCTCCCGAAGAGAATGGTTTGAGGGGAGGAAGATTTTCCGGGTCTACGGACATGTCCCAAGGTCTGAGTGTATCGAGTCCTAGACTATCTTTCCGTTCATCGGCAAACTGTTGTAAAACAGGTACGACGACTTCTCTGACTGCATCATGAAATTTTTCACAATCCTGTACAGTATAATCGAACCGTCCCATAGCGGTAAACATATAATCACGGAAGTTCTCAAAACCGGCATTTCGTGCAATTTGGTGACGCAGTCTGACCAATTGATCGAACAGCGTATCCAATTGCTCTTTTTTATCCAGTCTGGCATTGTTGATGATGCGCCAAGCCTGTTCTCTTTTGGTTCGATCATTTTCGAGCAATAGGGTGGAGGCCTGTTGTAGCGTCATCTCTTTGCCATCTATGTTTACCGAAAGACTGCCGACAATACTTTGGTATTCCTGCTGTTTGAGTTGTACTTCGGTAAAAAGAGGAATATTTTCTTCTCTAAAAATTTCCAGTGATTTTTTGACCTGTCGCAGATAGACTGCATAGCCTTCTCCGCGGAGGCTATCGATATGGGGACTGCTGATTAGTTTTTTGTCCAGATCATTGTTGATGGAAGCCATCTTGGGCTCGATCTCTGTCGCAAAATACTGAAAGTCTTCGACCAGTTTTTGATCTGCGGTATTGCAGGTCATGCGGATATACCGCCAGGCGTAGTCTTCGCTGAGTACGGCCTCCAATTCACTGCGGTATTGTAACCATCTCAACAATTCGTCCGAAGAGTTGATCTCTTTGTTCTTAAGTTCCAAAAATAGAGGTTCCAGGGTTTCCCAATGGATTTTCAGGTTTTCAGGTATGAATTTTCTTGGTTTTGCTAAGGCTGTTTTCATGCGTAAAATTTTTCTGGGAGAAGAAAATGTAGAGACACAGTGCATTGTGTCTCTACTAGAAATTAATACGTAGAGACGCGATCAATCGCGTCTCTACAAAATAAAAATAAATTACAATATCTCCGCGAGGAAATAGCCGGGTTGATGGATCAGATCTCTTTTGTCAATGATCTCCTGCAAATTGATATATCCGATGACATATTTGGAGTCTTCGCCGTAGAAGCGTTCTACGATGCTGTTGAATGCGATGTTTTCCAATACATTGTCGTTCTCGTAGCGAAAATATACTTTTAGTTCGTAATTTGTGCTATATGCAATTTGAGCAGCATCGAGATGCTTTTTGTACTCGTAGCGATAGCCATAGCGAAGGGCGGCGATATCGGACAATACGGCTGATCCTGTAGGATGGCCTCCGGCTCCTTTGCCGAAGAAGAACTGTTCATCTGCGAAGGCTGCTTTGACCAATACACCGTTGTTTTCGTTCTCCACATTGTACAGTAGGCTGTCTTTGGTAATGAACTTGGGCAATACGTAAAGTACAACCTCACTGGAGGAGATTTCTTTTGCTAAAGGAATCAATTTGATCTTGAAATTCTTTTCCTTGGCATAACGGATATCAGCATTGTTCAGCTTGTCGATACCGAGATTAAGGATTTTATCGGGATTGACATAGATGCCGTAAGCGTGCGAAGCCACAATAGCTAGTTTGAATTTTGGATCATAACCGCCCACGTCCAATGTAGGGTCGGTCTCTGCGAATCCCAATTCCTGTGCTTTTTTCAAGGCAGAGTCGTAGCTTTGGTTTTCGTTGAAAATCTTGGACAGAATGTAATTGGACGAGCCGTTGAATATTCCGCTTACGGAGTGCAGGAGTTCGTTGTCATAGTATTCTTCCAGATTGCGGATAATGGGGATACTCCCGCATACAGCTCCTTCATAAAGTAGGCATGTGCCGTGTTCATGTTGTATGTCTACCAATTCCTCCAGATGGGTGGCAATCATTTTTTTGTTTGCCGATACTACATTTTTCCCGGATTTGAGTGCACGTGCAGTAATGTTGAAGGCAGCGTCTGCGTCATCAATCAGTTCGACTACGGTGTTGATCTCGGCGTCATCCAGAATCACATTGGCATCCGTCGTAAACAGGTGTGCCGGCAGACTACGCTCTTTATCCGCGTTTTTGATGACAAATCTCTTGATTTCAAGGTTCAGGTTTTTGGTCTTGATGATGTCGTACAGGCCTTGTCCTACGACACCGAAACCAAACATGCCTATAGTAAGCTTTTTGCTCATTCTTTGTATTATACTTTAATTTTTTTTATACGGTAGAGACTGTCTCAAAATTAAGAAAAACGCGTCATTGCGAGGAAGAATGACAAAGCAATCATTCATGCCATAAAAAGGCAAACTCGAATGAATAACGATCTAAAACTGCTTTAAATATAGATTCCTCCTATCGTCGGAATGACAAAAACAACGAATAGCTACTGCTTTTCGGACAGCCCATTATCTTATACTATCTGATCTTATCAAATGCTTGCTGAAGATCCGCCTTGATATCATCGACATGTTCTATACCGACAGATAAGCGCAGTTGTCCTGGATATACTCCGGCCTGACGTTGTGCTTCTTCGGGTAATTGTTGATGTGTGGTTGCCGCAGGGTGGATGATCAATGTTTTGGTATCCCCAACATTCGCCAGATGGCTGATCAATTCCAATGAGTCGATAAAGTCATTGGCTTTGTCTGCCCCTCCTTTGATGGTAAAGGACAGCACAGCTCCATAACCATTCTTTAGATACTTTTGCGCATTTTGGTGATAAGGGTGGCTTTTCAAACCGGGATAAGTTACCTTTTCTACCTGTGGGTGTGCTTCGAGCCATTGGGCGATTTCCAACGCATTGTCCACATGGCGCTGTACGCGTAGAGATAAGGTTTCCAAGCCTTGATTCAACAAGAAAGAGTTGAAGGGGGAGAGGGCGGGACCAAAGTCACGCAAGCCTTCCACACGCGCACGAATGATAAATTGGATATTGCCAAAAGGACCATTTTCGCCAAAGACATCCGAGAACACCAAGCCATGATAACCTTCGGATGGCTCGGAAAACTGCGGGAATTTACCGTTGCCCCAATTGTAATTTCCTCCATCGACAATCACACCACCTATACTTGTCCCGTGTCCGCCGATCCATTTGGTGGCAGCTTGAACCACGATATTTGCACCATGCTCCAAAGGTTTGAAAAGATATCCGGCAGCTCCGAATGTATTGTCCACGATAAGCGGTAAATCATATTTACGTGCTATGGCAGCTATCTGTTCAAAATCCGGGATATTGTAGCTTGGATTCCCGATTGTCTCCAGGTAGATTGCTTTGGTACGGTCATCGATCAGGGACTCGATCTGTGCCGGATCAGCATCCGTTGCAAAACGCGCATCGATACCCAATCTCTTGAAAGAGACTTTGAACTGGTTGTATGTACCGCCATATAAGTTGGAGCTTGTGACGAAATTGTCACCACTTTCCAGAATATTTGTTAACGCAATAAACTGTGCCGCTTGTCCCGAAGCCACAGCCAACGCTGCTACACCACCTTCCAGTGCCGCTACCCGTTTTTCAAAAACATCGGTGGTGGGATTCATAATGCGGGTATAGATATTGCCGAATTGTTTTAAGGCAAATAAATTGGCACCGTGCTCGGCATTGTCAAACACAAAAGAGGTAGTTTGATAGATAGGTAATGCACGTGCTCCTGTGGTTGGGTCAGGCTCCTGACCGGCATGTACTTGTAGTGTTTCGAATTTTAAGGTTTTATAATCTGCCATGTTGTTTTATATTAAGGGTAAAAAAATATCTTTCTGTTGCTTTCAAAAAAAATCAAAGGTTGGTCGTCGTATAATTGCACAAGATGGATTGTTCCAGCAAAAAAAGAACAACCGTTCCGCGCAGAGACGACTAGCGCATTCGCAATATACAGCAATGATTTTGAAATACGATGCGATGGGCAAATTTTGTTGCCACAAAAGTCATCGTATGTGTAATAATTCTCGGTGTCATAGTCTAACTCATTATATGCTCCAGGGCAATACACCTTGGACAGGAATTGGCACCTTTTCAAATCCATTGATGGTTGCCAGTGGGTCATAGAGCCAGTCTCTCGCCACTTCTTTATAAATCAAGACCTATGTTTGAAAGGCGTTGATTAGAAGTACTTAAAAAAGTACAGTGCAAAGATAGTGATTAAATTTGAAAATGTAAAAGATTTGAAAATTTGAAGATTATCTCTTTTCTCTACCAAAGACGACCATTAAAAGATCGATTTTTTATCCTTTAGGGGGGAGAGGGGATAGTTTACTAATTTTTTAGCACATGGCTTAAACCATGTGCTAAAAAATTAAGCCGCTTTCAATTTCTTGATATCTGACTTGGCAAACTTCTGCTTGGCGTAGTCCAATGTGATGTGGAGTACCTTGTCCTGTAACTGCTCTTTGGTGGTCGGTATCTCAAACATAGCATCTAACATGATCGCTTCGCAGATACTGCGGAGTCCACGGGCACCTAGTTTGAATTCCCAAGCCTTGTCCACAATGAAATCGAACACTTCCTTGTCAAACTTAAGCTCTATACCTTCGTATTCAAACAGTTTGATATATTGTTTGATCAATGAATTCTTGGGCTCTGTCAGGATACTCAAAAGTGTTTCCTTGTCCAACGGATTGAGATACGAAAGTACCGGCAGACGTCCGATGAGCTCGGGAATAAGGCCAAAACTCTTTAAATCTTGTGGCGTGATATACTTGTAAAGGTTGTTGAGATCGATATCCTCTTCCTCTTCACTCATCTTATACCCGACGGTCTGCGTCCGCAGACGGTTTGCAATTTTCTTTTGTATACCATCAAAAGCTCCACCACAGATAAACAGGATATTGCTTGTATTGACCGAAATCATCTTTTGATCGGGGTGCTTACGTCCGCCTTGAGGGGGTACGTTGACGTTGGTACCTTCCAATATTTTCAGCAAAGCCTGCTGTACGCCCTCTCCGGACACGTCGCGCGTAATGGAAGGATTGTCACTTTTGCGTGCGATCTTATCGATCTCATCGATGTAGATAATACCACGTTCGGCGGCAGTCACATCGTAGTCTGCTGCTTGCAGCAACCGTGTCAAAATGCTTTCCACGTCTTCGCCCACATAACCGGCTTCGGTCAATACGGTGGCATCTACGATCGAGAACGGAACATTCAGTATCTTGGCTACAGTCTTGGCCAGGAGCGTTTTTCCTGTGCCTGTCTCACCGACGATAATCAGGTTTGATTTTTCGATCTCGGTTTCGTCAGCAGAGGTCTTTTGATTCAATCGCTTGTAGTGATTGTACACGGCGACCGAGATGACCTTTTTGGCTTCATCCTGACCGATGACATATTGATCCAGATGCTGCTTGATTTCCAGGGGACGGATCAGCTTTAGTGTCGTTTGGAGAGACTTGTTTTTGCGTTGGTTGAGCTCTTCGGCCAGGATTTCTCCCGCCTGTGTCACACAACGGTCACAGATATGTGCCCCATCTCCCGCAATGAGCATCAATGCTTCATTCTTGCTAATCCCACAAAAGGAGCAGTGTATATCTTTGTTACTTTTACTCATCTTTTTATTTACTTTCTTTCTTCGGTATCAGTACCTCATCAATCATGCCGAATTCCTTTGCCTCATTGGCACGCATCCAATAGTCGCGATCAGATGATTTTTCTACCCATTCATAGGTTTGTCCGGAATGTTCGGCGATGATGGAATACAATTCTTCTTTTATTTTGAGCATTTCCCGCAAATTGATCTCCATATCAGCAGCGACTCCCTGTGCTCCTCCCGATGGCTGATGGATCATGACCCGTGAGTGTTTTAGCGCAGCTCTTTTGCCTTTTGCTCCGGCAACCAATAGCACGGCACCCATTGAAGCGGCCATCCCGGTACATATTGTCGCTACGTCTGGTGCGATATATTGCATGGTGTCGTAGATGCCCAATCCTGCATACACACTTCCTCCCGGAGAGTTGATGTATATCTGTATGTCCCGTTGTGCATCGGTAGATTGTAAGAACAATAATTGTGCCTGTATGATATTGGCTACCTGGTCGTTGACGGCATCCCCCAAGAAAATGATACGGTCCATCATCAGTCGGGAGAAAACGTCCATCTGTGCGACATTGAGCTGTCTTTCTTCTACAATGTACGGTGTCAGGTTCGTGGGTATGGCAGCCGCTGTCCTCGAGATAAATCCGTCTACATGTTGGCTTCCGATACGGTGGTGCTTGATAGCATACTTTCTGAATTCGTTTTTATCTATATTCATTTTGATGTTTTTCTAATGTTGTATTATAAAGGACTAATATAAAAGGTTTTTTGCGAAAAATTCAAACATTTTGTGTCTACTGAATGTAATTTGGCAAATCTTGGAGAAACTCACAGCTGCTATCCTCAAAATTGATCTTGCAAAAAAAGTGCTCTATGCCATTGCTGACCAATAACAACGGTATCCTGTGCCGTATATTGTAATGGCTGATCTGCTCAAAAGTTTTTTGGCTGATTTTTACGCCCGGAGCCTTGAATTCGGCCAATAGCACTTTTTGTCCCTGCTGATTGTAAATGACCAGATCCGTCCTTTTTTGCAGGCCGTTTAGCGTCATCCCCCCCTCAATATGCATGAGACTCTTTGGATATTGTTTGTATGTATGCAGATGGTGTATCCAATGTTGTCTGACCCATTCTTCGGGGGTAAGAAGTAAATTTTTCCTTCTTAATTCATCGAAAACGTAGATTTTCTCTTTGATGCGTCTGAGTTTCAATGGATAGGAAGGCAAGTTTAACGGTGTCGGCCTAAACATGTACAAAGATAAGGAAATTATAGTGTATTGCGATAGGTGTATTGCGTATTCCGTCAGTAGAGACGCAATGCATTGTGTCTCTACCATTACATAAATATCCTTTCTTTCGACAGAAATGATTAATTTCGCAGCAGGATGAACGTGAACAGCATACTGTCGGATATCAAGCAACGAAAGTTTAAACCGTTGTACCTATTGCATGGAGAAGAGGCTTACTATATCGACCTGATCAGTGACCGTATAGAGCATACGGTATTGCAGGAGGCACAGAAAGGCTTTGACCAGACCGTGCTCTATGGCAAAGATACGGACATCTCGACGATCATCAATGCGGCCAAGCGTTACCCAATGATGAGCGATTATCAGGTCATCCTTGTCAAGGAGGCCCAGAACCTCAAGTGGAAGGCCGAGGACGAATTGTTTACCAGATATGTGGAAAATCCCACGCCGACAACCATTTTGGTACTGGCTTACAAGCATGGCAAGTTCGACAAGAGAACCAAGCTGTACAAGCAGATTGATAAGATCGGGGTGGCCTTTGAATCGGAAAAGCTTTACGAAAACAAGATAGGAGCCTGGATCACGGAAGAGGTACAGCGCGAGGGCGGCCGCATACATCCGCAGGCAGCTGCTTTGATGGCTGAATATTTGGGTACTGACCTCTCCAAAGTGGCCAACGAGGTGCAAAAGCTATTGCTGAATGTGTCCCGGGAGCAGGAGATATCGCTGAAAGATGTGGAGGACAATATCGGTATCAGCAAAGATTTCAATGTGTTCGAACTGAACAATGCCTTAGGCAAACGTGATGCGGTAAAGGCTTTTCAGATCGTGGATTATTTTGAGGCGAACCCCAAAAACAATCCTTTCGTGGTGGTACTTGGATCATTGGGGGGATATTTTACGAAAATTTTAAAATACCACTACCTAGGCGATAAATCTTCGCAATCTGTCGCCAGAGCTTTGGGGGTTAGTCCTTTTTTTACCAAGGATTATGATATGGCTGCTCGAAATTTTAACAAACGCAAGACCTTCGATGTGCTTGCTGTGTTGCGGGAGTATGATCTCAAATCCAAGGGTATGCATGTCGGTCCTTTGGCAACTCATGGGGATCTGATGCGGGAAATGGTTTTTAAGATTTTGAATTGATGATGAGATGGCGTAGGGGCGAAAAATCTTTCGCCCGTACAAATGAATGTTTTAAGTAAACAAATGAAAAAAATAATACTCTCTCTCTTTTTTATGGCCGGCAGTAGCCTGGCCTTTGCCCAGTCCAGTACGTATTTCATCATTCAGGGTGGGGGCAATTTAGGTTTTGCAAATGAAGGTTACAAAGGGGCTTTCAATGGGTATTCCGCACATTTTATCTTTGGCAAGAACTATTCGGACCGTGCTTATTTGGGATTAGGGTTGGGCAATGAACGCTTGCAGGGTAAGTATCAAACGAACGATCCGCACGATGCTGACCAGACCAGGCGCCAATATGACCAAAATCTCTTTCCGATATTTGTAGACGGAAGATTGCCATTTGGGGAGTTTACACCAACCTCAAGGATAGGGCTATTGGCCAATGCGGGCTATGCACCCCGGTTGAGCGCGATGTATGACAAAGGTTTTCTTTTCAAGGCCGGCTTTTTCTACCTGTACGAGCGGCCTGGACGAATGAATTGGACAGTTTCGGCAGCATACGGTTATCAGCAACTGACCAAGAATATCCATGCACGCAAGGATTTTCAACATCAGCATTTTAATGTTTCTTTGGGGGTGATGTTAAAGTAGAGGCGTGATTGATCCCGTGTCATAGCTAAATGGATCACGTCTTGCTATATATACAAATAAAAAAACAAATGGACGGAAAGACAAGAGCACATATCAAACCGGGCGTGTTGGTCAACATCGTGTTGAAAAAGGACCAGCGGACAGGTAAACTGACAGAAGGGATCGTAAAAGACCTGCTGACCTCAGCGCCGTTTCATCACCGTGGTATCAAGGTTCGTCTGGAAGACGGACAGATCGGGCGTGTGCAGGAGATATTGGATTAGGTAGAGACGCAATGCATTGCGTCTCTACTTTCGTGCATTTACCTCAATTGAAGCAGATCTTTTTCCCTGTTCCACGTGAATGCGGTGAATAGGATAGCTAGACCGCAGGACAATAAGATGACCTCAAAACTGGCATTCCATCCACTATAGTCTACAATGCCCCCCAACGCCGCGTTGGCCAAAAGATCGCCGATGAAATAACCAAACAAGCCGGTCAAACCTGCGGCCGTACCGGCAGCTTTCTTGGGGACGAGATCTAATGCTTGCACGCCGATAAGCATGACCGGACCGTAGATCAAGAAACCCACTGTCCACAGCGAACCGTTCACGAGCCAGGCGGTCTCCCCCGGGGTCACCCAATACACAAATACGGCCAGAAAAGTAAGTGCCATGTAGATAATGGTCACAGGGGCACGGCGGCCCTTGAACAGTTTATCGCTCATTATCCCGCAAAGGATGGTGCCTGGTATGGCAGCCAATTCATAAATCGAGGCTGACCATGTCGCTTCCGAAGCGGTAAAATGCTTGGCTTCCTGCAGATACGTTGGGGCCCAGTTGATGATCCCATTGCGCACGAGATAGACAAAAGCATTGGCAACAGCGATAAACCACAACATTTTATTGTTGAAGACATACTTGAAGAAGATGTCTTTTGCACTGAACTCTTTCTCCTGCGATTTGTCGTACGTCTTTGGATAGTCGTTGTTGTATTCCTCAATAGGGGGAAGCCCACAGGATTGCGGGGTATCTCTGACCAACAATATTGAAATCAAAGCTACCAATAGTGCCGCTAACCCCGGGAAATAAAGACGGGCCTGCCAGTCGACAAACAACTCTACACCGAGTATAGCCAATGGCCCCACCAAAAAACCGCCTACATTGTGGGCAAGGTTCCATATGGACATGGCCGTACCCCTCTCTTTGATCGAATACCAATGTACTACTACGCGTCCACATGCAGGCCACCCCATACCTTGTACCCATCCGTTGATAAACAAGAGAATAAAGATGATAGCAATAGATGAGGTTGCAAAGGGTGAGAAACCCATGAATATCATCGTCAGTGACGAAAGGATCAATCCGGTAGCCAGAAAATAACGGGCATTACTCCGATCCGAAACATTGCCCATCAAGAATTTACTAAGACCATAGGCAATTGAAATCGCAGACATGGCAAACCCTAGTTCAGCCTTGCTATAGCCCAGGGTATCCTGTAGATCCTTGACGGCAAACGAAAAATTCTTACGAACAAAATAATAGGCCGCATACCCGATGAATATACCGATAAACACCTGTAAACGCAGTTTTTTATACTCAGGATCTATTCTGTCTGCAGGCAACTGCGGTTTGTGTGCTGCGGGTTTGAAAATATTGAACATAGATTGTGGTTGTTGTTAAAATAAGTTGGGGTAGTCACTGATGATACCATCTACTTTGAGTTTTTCAAGTGCTTGAATCTCTTCCTTGGTGTTTACCGTCCATGGCACGACTTTGATGCCTTTTTTATGGGCATCTTCTACAAATCCTGCGTCGACCAGTTTGTAGTAAGGGCTGATGATAAAAGGTTTAAAACCCAACTCTTTGATCAATTCATCAATCGTTTTTGTGTTTTTGCCATCGATCAGATAGGAGGTCTTTATCTGCGGATAAGTCTTGTTGATATATTGTATGGTTCTTTTGTCAAAGGATTGGATCACAGTGCGCGAACCTATGCCTTTCTCGATGACGATCTGTAACAATAAGTCTGAAAATTCTTGTGGGGCGGGGTGTGCTATATGATCTCTCTTTTCGCTGCTTTTTGTCTCAATGTTATAGTACATAGGGGACTTGCGCGTAGTTTTGGCATAAGCCTCTGCCTCATCGATCAGATCAGCCAGTAAGGAGATCTTTGTAGAGATCTTTTTTTGTTCGGGAAAATCAACATTTCCTTTCAGTCCCAGGTCAAACGTTGCCAACTCTTCCCAGGTATAATCGTACAATAAGCCCTTGATGTCTTTTCCTTTCAGTTCTTGACCGTTAGTATAAGTCACAAACTTGGGGTTTAGATAGTGATCGTGATATACGACGACCTTTTTGTCTTTTGTAATATGACAATCCATCTCCAAGGTAGTCACTTTTGGAAGGTCTATAGCTACTTTCATAGCACCAATGGAGTTTTCGGGATATAGGCCTCTTGCACCCCGATGTCCTTCATACGAAAAAGAAGGAAATGTAGCATTTTGTGTCATCGTGTGTTTGGTGGTTTTGCAGGAAGATATTCCTAGACATACAATAACCAATGGTAGGACAATTTTATTAATGGCAGACATTGTTTGTTTTTGTTTTTACTGTTTCAAAAGGTTTGAGTTCGTGTCAAAACTATCTAAAAATAAACTATTTTAAATAAAGAAAAAGTAACAATTCTATTTCTTAGAATATGCTTGGATATTTACCTTTTCTACTTATCATAATATTACCCCTAATATACAAAGGAGTCGTTGCTATTTCATGTTATATGTAAAATCTTTTGGTCTTGTCATGGTTTCGGTGTAAATGTTGCCAAAGCGATCTTTCACCTGAATATCTAATGTAGTATTCGCTGCACTGGCTTTAACCTTAAACATATGTGAGGTGTTGGTTGAATCGAATGTTGGCTCGGCGTTTACGTTCAGACGTTTCATACTGTATGATATGATATGCAAAGGGTCTCTGGAGTTTACACGTGTTACGGTGAGCGGATTTCCGCTTTCAGTCACCGTAACCGTCCACTGCGGATCGTATCCCCAGATATTGATAAGCACCTCATTGTTTTTATTTTCATTGGCAAAATCAAAAGCGTATTGAGGTACCATACTCTGGAATTCGGTTTTGGCGCTCGATGCATATTGACTTGCTGTGATATGCACATTGTTCAGATCATACGATCTGAACTGATAATCTTTGTCATAACCAATAGATTTATAATGCCATTTGATATCCTTGCCGGTCATTTCCCATACGCTATATCCACCCGGACTGCCATCTGGAGCGATATGATTGTCGGAATAACCGGTTCTGCCAGTCCACCACCAGGTGGCACATATTGCGGCGGTGTTGTGCTCCATGAGTTTTGTATTGTGTGGGACACGGTAATTAATATGTGTATGTCCGGTAAGAATATGTACTTCGTTGAATTGGCTCAGCAGGTTAATCAGCTGTTGCCCATTGCTTGTACGGAATCCTGGCAGCGTACCGTTTGCAGCAGGTGCATTGTGTACCTGAATATGTGTGGCGATGACGATAGGAGTGGAGGCATCTATTGTGGCCAGGTCTTTTTCGAGCCAACTGAGTTGTTGGTCTGAAAATTTGGCATTATAGTTTCTGTTACCGACTACTCCTGAGGCACCGCCAGTATTGATGTATTCGGTATTGTCCAGTACGATATAGTGTATCTTTCCCAGATTAAAAGAATAGTAGGTCGGTCCCAGTGTACGCCTATATGCATTTTCGGCAGACCAATCGTTGGCAAAATAAGGGTCGTTGTCATGATTGCCCATGATATTGAATACAGGAGCATTGACCTTACTGATTTGTTTTACGTATTCCGGAAGCATGAAACTATTACTGTACCAATAGGTATCCCATGTGAGGTCCCCCAAAGTCAGCCCATACACTTTTTTACCTTGACCCTGATAGCTTGCAATCTGCTGATTGACATCAGCTACAAATCCGTTTTGAAATTGTGTTAAATCTTCGTTACGGTTGGCCAGATGCAGGTCGGCCATAGCCAGGACGATATGGTTGTCATTGTTGACAGGTTTCAGTTCAAAATCTTTTACTTCTACAATGTCGGTGCCGGCATTGAGATACTGATAGAAAACAGGTAAGTTATTGTTTGTGCTGACGACTTCATAGTTGCCGGGAACGGAAACAAAAACATAACCAGTTTGTTTGTTGGACGCCAGATAATAAATGCCGTTTTGATCTGTTTTGGCGACATCGTATCCATCGGAAACAACCACATTGGCGACTCCCTGTCCATTGCTAAACACGGTTCCTTTGATATTTTTGCCCGCTATATCGGGGATATTGGGATTGATGACAAAGTTGACTGTGGTTTGACCCAGTTGTCTGGAATAATTACCTCTTTTAAGGATGACTGTGTAAGAGCCACTTTTGAGTTCGGTGGAATAAGTTAGCAGGATACCCTCATTGCTCACGGACTTGATGGGGATATCTATAGCTGTTCCTATATTGCCTTTCGGAACAAAGGATACGATGTCATCATTTTTGAATCCCTGGCCCTTTATGGATAATTCGCTACTGAGTGAAACATTGTAAACAGATTCAACTTTTAAGTTTGTCAGATTGATTGCTGCCGGTAGTTCGGTACCATCGTCTTTTCCTCCAGGAATGGTGGTATCTTTGCACGAATAGTTTAAAGATACGAAAGCTAAGATAAGGGCAATCAGAATCCTATGAATTTTTATCATATTCATTTATATAGTTTTTGGTTTTAAGTAAGTGTTTAATAGTTTGGCCTACAAACCATTTTCTTGGTTTGTAGGCCAAAACTAGTGATTAATCCACTTGTTTGGTCACACCATCGCCGGTTTCGATCATATCAATAGTGGAACTTTTATCCAAAATAAATATGTTATGCTCTCTTGGAGTTTCCCATTTTCTAGTGGTCGTGTTAAACTGTCCACCTAATTGAAAGAAATATCCTGCATCTGTATTAGTTGGACCGCCGTGATGTGGGAATCTGAAATCATTTTTGCCATCACCCATGGAGAAGAAAGGCGTGAGCTCTCCGGTGTCTTGGATATACATGGCATAATGATCCGTATTTGCAATTCTATAGCCATGTGTTTTATCAGGACTGATGATGGAAGCTGTTCCGTTGCCTCCATAGAATATCACATCTACAGGTACAGATTGTTCGGCGACATTCGTCCCAATGAATACTGCGATACCTCCGGCATTTCCACTATTTGGCATAATATTCGAATTTTTATCTCCCAATCCATCACCAGGATCGTTGGCTGTCGCAATGGTACGAATCCATTTTGCGTTCGAAATATCTGTAGAGTTAGCTCCATTTATTTTTTTCTGATGACCACCAACATAGAAAATATCTCCTTTACTGACAGATCCTTCAGTAAGATTAAATTTATATGTTTTTGCACCGCCTGTTGCCCACCCCGCTGTATGTAACACTGATCCTGCGTTATTGCTTGTCACAACGGAAAAAGGTACTTCAGCAAAATTAATATCTGTATTGGCGCGTAGTTGGATATATTCATAGTTACTATCACCACCTGAAGGATCGTTACAGAAACCAGTGATAATAATAGGGGTAGATCCGATGTATTCTGGTACTTCAGGATCTGAGACATCTACTATGTCTTCGCTATATCTGGGGAATATATTGTTTTTAGTAATGTCGCTATCTTTTGCTCCTAACATGATACCTGTAACATTTATATTTCTAGGTACCTGTGTCTGTGCAAATTCAGCTTCGGGCAGGGTGACTATACCAACAGTGTCTGCTCCGTTTATCATCAGTTTTGTTCCATTGAATACTTCTCCGGTTTCGGGCTTCGGATACATTTGCCCACCAACAATCTTCACGAGAGTGCCTTCAAAATTTTGTGGAGCTAAATTCATGCTGTAAGCGGTTGTCGTTACCCCCATGATATTGTTGCCCGTGGAGATTTTTTCAATATCTGCTGTCGTCACGCCGGTAACGGTCAGGAAGCCATCTCTTGTCAGTGTTTTATTATTGATATTGACTACGATCGAGTCGCCGGGCAGAAAATCTGCCGCTACGGATCCGGCGTGAATAGCCATACCTCTTAAGCGATTACGCTTCCATTGTTGGAGGATGATCGTACCGTCAGGGACATTCCCACTTCTATGGTCAGAAATAACTGTACCGTATATCTTAGATGCTCCGGTCAGCGTTTCCTCGTTGAGTTGTACATCACTACCTTTATGCAGGGCTCGTACATCTTCCAATGCGATATATGGGCTGAGTTCGCCCAGATAGTTTTCTGATTTGTCTTCACAGCTATGAAAAAGACCGACTGAGGCCAATAGGGCTAACAGGATAGCCTTTATTGTTTTTTTGTTGAATATAGTTTTCATAACAAGTTTCATTAAGGTTTTTGCCACCATACTAAGGTATTAATATTATCCGGTCCCTGATTTGCGACAGCTTTTCTGTAATTTTCTTTATTGGCGGCTTGCACGTATACCGGATAGTTGAGTCGTGCAGGCATTATGCCATTGTTGCCGTGCCCGGAAAGGATAGGTAGCTCCGGATAGCCTGTGCGCCTGAATTCGAACCAGGACTGTAGATCAGTGAAAAACAATGCGTAGTATTTCTGTTGATGGATGAGCTGCATCTTATGTGCTAAGTCTTCATTGTCATCCCAAACAATATGTTCGCCACCCATGTAATAACTCGGTACGGTCATTCCCCATAGCTCGATAGCGTTTTGAATCCCGGTTTCATAATATTCCTGCGCGGTCTTATTCGATACCCAGCCTTTAACAGCTGCCTCTGCCAAAATAAATTGTAGTTCGCCATAGTTCAGGATATTGCCCAACAATGGTTCTACCATTAATGAAGTGAGTAAAGCGGATTTGCCTTGTGGATTTGTACCGATGGGGTATCCACTAGGTACACCTGCATAATCTCCTTCGAAGAGTGAAGCCCATTTCTGAATGCGAGGATCTGACCATTCATTCAGATTGTTGACAAAGAAAGTAGTCAGCTTCGGGCCATACCAGTCTCCGGGTCGCCATGTGGCAAAAGGAGAAACGTAAGGAGACGAACCTGTCCATCTTAAGATAGCCGACTCGGCATTGCTGGAGATCAAAGGATAGTCCGTTGGTTGGTCATCTACGATCTTTTTGATTTTCGCAGGTGCATCCATATTGGCCTTGTGCGATACACGTAAAAGTAACCTCAGATAAAGTGAATTGCCAAACTTTCTCCATAAAGCTACATTGCCGTTAAAAATAGGCTCACCGCTTATATTGGGACTGCCTTTTAGTAAGGTGTTTGCTTCTTCCAGCTTTTCAAACAGATCCTGATATATGGCTTCCTGCGAATCAAATTCAGGTGTGACGTTCAATTCTTTTCCTTGCAGTGCATTGAAGTAAGGGATATCTCCATAGGTGTCCGTCAACATAGAAAATACCCATGCCTGACAGATCAGGGAAACCCCCATATACGATTTGTCTTCCATTGCTTCGGCAAGTTTGTATATGTCTCTGAAATTATTCAATTGCGTATACCAATTGTTCCATAGGTAATCTGCTTCGGTAGCCCGGATATCATAGCGAAAGATTTTTCCATCTCCATCGCCCATATCTACCGTGACCTGCATCAGTTCGTTGGTGATGCGCTGGCTCCGGCTCATGTTGTATTCCACGACCTTTTTAAGGGCGGGAGCAAGCAGGTTAGCCGGTTGTACATTGCTTAGACCATTTGGATTCGTATTGATTTCCTCAAAATTCTTGTCGCATGAGGAGGCTCCTGTTAGTAATACAAAAGCCAAAAATATATGTATTCGTTTCATTTTTTTTTGTCCTCCTTAAAATTAAATGCCAATAACAATGTTCAGACCAAAAGTTCGTGTCGAAGGGAATTGTCCCAGCTCAAAGCCTTTGTTGATATCTGATCCACTTAACGTCCCAAATTCGGGATCGAATACAGGCCATTTGCTCCATACAAACAGATCTCGGCCAAATATGCCTACAGTTGCACGTTGTAGGCCTATGCGGGCCAATTGTTTGGCTGTAAAAGTATAGTCGATGCGGGCTTCCCGCAATTTCAAAAAGTCTGTGGAGTACGATGTACCTTCTACATTGTCTTTTCCTAAATGGGCTGTGTAGTAATCCCAAACATTTTCGGTAATAAAATCATTTGGCCTATAGGTGCCGTCTCCGTTGTCAATAACCCCTTTGCCAATAATACCATTGTACCTGCCACGTAAGGTGTTCTTTGTTTTGCCTTGCTCAGCTAAGTTTGCGGCCGTCAGCGAATAAGCTACTGCGCCAACCTGGGCATCGACCAAGAAACTAGCCCTGAACTGCTTGTAACGGAATTCGTTGTTTAAGCTCGCTTTCCATTTCGGGTTGGTATTACCAATATACATCATGGTATCGGTCAGTTGTGGGATACCGTTTTCGTAAATGATTTCACCCTGCGGAGAGCGTAAATACCCTCTGCCGTAGAGATCGCCCATACTTCCACCCGGGTACGCAATAATAGCTCCACGGCTACCAGGGCCATTTTGAAGGACGATGCTTGGCAGAATATCCGTTAAATATACAACCTTATTTCTGTTAGCGGTGTATGTTCCGTTTAGCCTCCATTGGAAGCCTCCTTTATGAACAGCAGTACCGCCGGCCTCTATTTCTATACCACTATTTTGGATTTCTCCGGCATTCAATAGAATTGTGCTATAGCCGGATGATCTGTCTGTCGTGGCTCTCAAGTGTTGATCCTTTGTCCAACCATGATAATAGGTGAGTCCTAAGTTAAATCTGTTTTTGAATAATCTCATGTCCGTACCGATCTCAAAACTATTTGTCCGCAGAGGCATTAGATCCGGATTTGGGATCAAGGTAGGATTAGAAGCACCCCCCGGAAATGTAACTTCCGGATTGTAAGTGTAAGATGTTAGATACGGTGTTGTTCCACCGCTACCTACACCTGCTAAGGAAGAGCGTAATTTTAGGTAAGAAATCTCTTGCGGAAGATCAAATACTTCGGAAACAATCAGACTGAGGTTTGCTGATGGGTAGAAGAAAGATGAGTTTCCTTTTCTTTCCGGAGTTGCTAAAGTACTGGCCCAGTCATTACGCGCTGAAAAATCAAAAAACAAAAGCTCTTTGTAAGAAAGTGTACCAAGTGCAAACCAGCTGTTTAATACATATTGTGATTGTAATGGAGAAGACACTACCAATCCGGCCGCATTGGCCAAAGTGTAGTTGCCAGGCACTGAAAGCGAATCTGCATAATTCCTTTCCTGATGTCTTTCATTTCTTAATGTACTTCCTCCAATAGATAAGCTTGTTTTGATGTCTGAATTGATCTCTTTGTTATAGTTAATCATCAGATCCGTACTGGTTTCCTGATTATAGATGGTTTGTGTGCGGTACATTCCTTTTTTGAATTTTTCAGTATCAAAAGGGCGTTGTTGTGAACGTCTTTCAATGCCAAAATCTAAATTGGTACGCACCATGACATTCAGATTTTTTGAAAATTCATAATTCGCCTCCACGTTGCCCGTCAATCCGTTACGCTTGGATTTATTCAGCATCTCGTACGCGATCAGGTACGGGTTGTCCGGATAGCTACTGAATGGATAGTTTTGCACTTCGTTTTCTTGTCCTTTCTTCCAATAATCTTTCAACCAATCGAGGGGTGCATTAGGTACCCAGAAAATATTCCAATACATGATTGATTGGTTGTTGTAACCGGTGGAAGGCAGATTGTCACTTTTGTTTTGCTTAAAGTTGATGCGTGTCTGGATCTTTAATTTATCCGTAGCTTTATGACTGGCATTGACAGATATCGTATTCCGGTCGTAGCCTGTATTAGGTATGATCCATTCATTGTTTAAGTTGGTAAATGAAAAACGCATTGTTGTACGGTCATTACCACCGTCCAATGTAGCGGAATTTGTAAATGTACGTCCGGTATTAAAGAATTGTTTCCGCGCATCGGGATAAGGAACCCAGGGGGTCGGAGTCGTTGCTCTTGTTTGTGTGACAGGATCGTATTGGTAGAACAACTGTCCATCAAATTTAGCTCCCCAAACTGAACTTGTACTGCGTGTACTAGCCAATCCACCCCCGGCCAGGAAAGAATAGTAATTGACACCTTCGTCTCCTTGACCGTATTCGAATTGGTAATCCGGCCATCGTGAAATAGATTCAATGGTGGTGTTGGATGTGACTGTGACACCTATGCCTTTTCTGTTTTTGCCGGATTTGGTAGTAATAATGATCGCACCGTTGGCACCTCTCTGTCCGTAGAGAGCTGTTGCATTGGGGCCTTTCAATACCGTAATGTTTTCTATGTCTTCAGGATTGATATCTGATAATCCTGATCCATAGTCGGAAGGCGAATCGCCGGAAAGGTAGGCACCATGATCTCCTCCAGTCATTTTACCTGTACTACCACTAATAACAATTCCGTCGACAACTATAAGAGCATCATTATCGCCTGTAAGGTTATTTTCCCCGCGCAGAATAATTTTGTTTGAACCTGCCGGGCCACCTCCAGAACGTACCAAATTGACACCCGCTACTTTTCCGGATAGAGCATCCGTCCAGTTGTTGGAGATGGCATCGGTGAGTTGCTCGCCTTTTAGCTCGGTAGCGGCATACCCCAATGCTTTTTGATCTCTCCTGATACCGAGTGCCGTTACGATTACTTCACTGATCTGCTCGGCAGATTCTGACATTTGTATCACCGCATTGTTCATGTTGACATTGAATGTTCGGGACACTAACTCGTATCCGATGAATTCAAAGGTGACACTGGATCCTTTGGGGATATTCAGCTGGAACGTTCCGTCAGCATTGGATGATGCTAAAGTTCTGCCATTTAGACGGATGGATACGCCTGCTATAGGTTCGTTGGTGGATTGATCCAATATCCGACCTTGGATCCTGATCTGTTCCTGGCTTTGGCTCATGCTGCTTTCTGCCTTGGGGATATCCTTGGCATAAAGATCATTCCCTGCGTAGCACGCAACAGCCAAAGCAGCCCATAAAACTTTCGTCGAAAATTTTATGCGTCTTATCCTTTTTTGTCTCATTGTAAACATAAGGTCTTTTAATTATAATGGTTGCGAAAATTGAAAATTAATATGAATAATGTGTTAATTTAAAGTTTCTAATATATAACCAAATATAACACTGCAGCCAACGTAGCTCCCAACAGAGGACCCGCAACAGGTACCCAAGCGTAGGAAGCGTTGAAGGAGGCTTTGTTCTTGATCGGGAGTAGGGCGTGTACGATCCGCGGTCCTAGATCTCTGGCCGGGTTGATGGCATACCCTGTTGTTCCTCCCAATGACAACCCTATGGCCCAGACCAAAAAAGTCACCGGGATAGCACCGATAGAGCCCAGTCCGATAGGGGAGGCATCTGGCAATGAGGCATCCTTGAAATGGAGGATGGTAAAGATCAATACAAATGTACCTACAACTTCAGAAACCAGATTGATGGGGAGGTTTCTTATGGCTGGTGCTGTACAGAAAACTGCTTGTTTGGCTCCGGCATCCTCGGTTTGGTCAAAATGATCCTTGTATATCAGCCAGACCAGAAAAGCTCCGGTTATGGCGCCAATGAACTGCCCCGCCATGTATTCCAAAGCAGTATATAGTTCTATTTTGCTAAGTACCAGATTGGCCAGTGTGACTGCGCAATTGAGATGGGCCCCACTGTAAGGGCCGGCTATCGTGACACCTACAAAGACAGCAAATGCCCAAGCTGTGGTGATGACGATCCACCCGGAGTTATTGCCCTTGGTTCCTTTGAGCACAACATTGGCTACTACGCCTCCCCCCAAAAGGATCATAGCTCCTGTACCGATGATTTCTGCGACAAATGGGGTCATTGGTTATGATTTACGATTTTTGATTTACAAATTGTTCTCTCTCCACTCTCCATTTTCAATTGTCCACTCTATAATCTGCCCAAAACTTTGCTGTATCGGTCGCTCTCTGCCATTCTTTCAGTTGATCGCCGATATTCTTGTGTTTGATGGGTGAAAAAACCTTGTCTTCTTCCCATAGTTCTTGCAACTCTTTGATGTCTTTCCAAAAGCCTATCGCCAGACCAGCCAAAAAAGCTGCACCCATAGCGGTGGTTTCTGTGATAGAGGGACGAATGACTTTGGATGTGATAATGTCAGCCTGAAACTGCATCAAAAAATTGTTTTGTGTCGCTCCGCCGTCTACGCGCAATTCTTTGATTTTGGTCTTCGAGTCACTTTCCATGGCCTTGAGGATGTCGTACGTTTGAAACGCAATACTTTCCAATGCTGCACGGGCTATATGGGCATCTTTGGCACCACGTGAAAGTCCAACCAAGGTACCCCGTGCTTCTGCGTTCCAATGCGGTGCACCCAAACCCGAAAAGGCCGGTACAAGATATACGCCATTGGTATCCTGTACGCTTGTAGCCAAAGGCTCGATGTCACTGGATTTTTTGATGATGCCCAGTTCGTCTCTTAGCCACTGCACGACAGCGCCTCCGATGAATACGCTGCCCTCTAAAGCATAACTGACTTGTTTCCCAATTTTCCAGGCAACGGTTGTCACGAGTTTGTTTTGCGAAATGATAGGCTTGTTGCCGATGTTCATTAGCAGGAAGCACCCTGTACCGTAGGTATTCTTGACCATACCTTTGGAAGTGCAAAGCTGTCCAAATAAAGCAGACTGTTGATCACCGGCGATACCCGCTATAGGAATACTATGATTGATCAGTTCCTGGCTAGTCTCTCCATAGACTTCCGAACTGCTACATACTTGTGGCAGTAAGGATTTTGGTATGTCAAATATGGCTAACAACTCTTCATCCCAATCCAGGGTGTGGATATTGAAAAGTAATGTTCTTGAGGCATTGGATACATCTGTGATATGTTTTTTGCCGTTGGTCAGATTGTACACAAGCCAGGAATCTACTGTGCCAAAAGCCAGGTCTCCTTTGGCTGCAAGCGTCTTTGCACCTTTTACATTGTTCAATATCCAATGGATCTTGGAGGCAGAAAAATAAGCGTCGATCAGCAATCCTGTTTTTTCCTGTATGGCTTTTCCATGTCCTTTCTTACTGATCTCCTTGCAATAGTCGGCGGTACGTCTATCTTGCCATACAATGGCATTGTAGATAGGTTTGCCGGTCTTCTTGTTCCATACGATGGTCGTCTCCCGTTGGTTGGTGATGCCGATTGCTTTTATAGTGTCCAGTTTAGTCTTTGACTTGGCGACAACTTCGGCCATGACAGCTAGTTGTGTGGACCATATTTCCTGCGCATCATGCTCCACCCATCCCGAACGGGGGTAGATCTGCGTGAACTCTTTTTGGGCTATATTGACAATCGCTCCTTGTTGGTCGAATAGTATCGCCCGAGAGCTCGTGGTGCCCTGATCTAGTGCTAATATGTATTCCTTCCTCATCCCTAGGTTTATATTTTGGTTATATGTAATTATATAACATAGTTATTAACCAATTGTTCGTACTCCTTTATTTCGTTGGCTATCCAATCTTCGTTTTTGCCTAGTTCCTGCGCCATGATCCGGGCCACTGTGGGAGCTGCGACTAGCGAAGCTTTTGCATCCAACAACAGGAAACGGATGCGTCTGGCCAAAAAATCTTCTACCTTGCGAACCATTTCATGTTGGCATGCCCACACCACTTCAGCAGCGATAAAATCATAATCCGGATGCAGCTTTTCCTTCCATTCGGGATTTTGTTCGGCCAATTGTAGTATGGTATCTGCATCTGTGCCATATACTTGCCAGTGTCCGGCACGTTTTTGCTGCGTGGAGCCGTGGATCGGTAGATCGGTCGTGCGACATGCTTTGAATTCAAGCCCGCCCGTTTTGATAGCCAGGTCTACGGTTTCTTCGGCCATTTTGCGGTAGGTCGTCCATTTGCCTCCTGTGATGGTGATGACTCCCGATTCACTAGCGATTAGTTTGTGATCCCTGGAAATTTCCTTCGTGCTACCTGGATCTCCGTTCGTAGGTGCTGCCAAAGGGCGTAGACCGGCGAAAATGCTAAGTACGTCATTTTTAGTAGGTGCATTTTCCAGGTATTGATCTGCTGTATTTAGGATAAAATCAATTTCTTCTTTCAGTGGCCTTGGTTCGATCTGGTGTTCGTTGAGTGGGGTATCCGTTGTTCCAAGCAATACTTTGCCATGCCAAGGAACGCCAAACAGTACTCTACCGTCGCTTGTCTCTGGAATCATCAGCGCGTCTTCATTACCCAAGAACTTTTTATCTATGACAATATGTGTGCCTTGGCTGGGACGTACCAGGTTGCGATGGGTAGGAGAGTCTAGTTTTAATATGTCGTCCACGAAAATACC
>Ga0182746_1000182_pt1 | contig 107305 bp, 106 predicted proteins | sample eDN3rd30CBELigOP_FD_128881 | JGI IMG/M metagenome (GOLD analysis project Ga0182746, IMG submission 128881) | Enriched Organic Plus compost microbial communities from Emeryville, California, USA - eDNA 3rd pass 30_C BE-Lig OP (version 2) (version 2) ...
CCGCCTGAAGCAATAACAGGAATCTTAACAGAATCAACAACTTGAGGAATTAATACGGATGTTCCGATATCATCACGTCCTAAATGGCCGCCTCCTTCTTGTCCAACAACCATGACCGCATCTGCACCTAATTGCTCAGCTTTTATCGCTTGTCGTCTTGCTGCAACAAGAACAAGTTTTTTAACGGGTGTATCTTTGACAAAATCTAAAAAAGGAGCCGGATTTCCTCCTGTAACAGAAACAGCCTTCACTTCTTCTTTCAAAGCTACTTCAAGAAAATGCTCATACGGACGCCCATGATTACCAATGGCAAAATTAACACCAAATGGTTGGTCCGTCAAAGATTTTGTTTTTCGAATTTCTTCTTGAAGTTCTTCAGGTGTACGTAAAGACATCGCTGTTACTTGTCCAAGACCGCCTGCATTGGAAACCGCTGCAGCCAAATCAGCATATGCTAAATAGGCTAACCCCCCTTGAATAATTGGATATTTAATACCTAACAATTCTGTAACACGCGTACTCCATTTCATTATAAGTCTCCCCCTTTTATTTGCTTTGTTAAATGACGTTATTACTACCTGAATGAACACAGCCTATCATTTACATGATTCCCCTGATAACGCCCGTTCTGGTATTTCCTTATATTATTACAAATTTTTACTAAACCTTCAATTTTCCGATCTTATTTTTCGGAAATTTTCCTATGCAACGACATTTATACATGCTATAATTTCTCTTGTTTTATGCGAAATTTACATTGATTAAGAAATGGGGTCAAAAAGAATTGTCACAATATGAAACTCCTTTATATACTGGCTTAATCGATCATGCAAAAAAAAATCCGATTCAATTTCATATTCCTGGACATAAGAAAGGAAATGGAATGGATCCGGAATTTCGCGAATTTATTGGCGAAAACGCATTATCTATCGATTTAATTAATATCGCTCCGCTAGATGACCTTCATCGACCTAAAGGCATTATTAAACAAGCGCAGGATTTAGCAGCTGAAGCATTCGGAGCTGATCATACATTTTTCTCAGTTCAAGGAACAAGCGGTGCAATTATGACAATGGTTATGACGGTTTGTGGACCTGGAGATAAAATTATCGTCCCTCGAAATGTTCATAAATCGGTTATGTCAGCGATTGTATTCTCTGGAGCTGTACCTATTTTTATTAATCCAGAAATTGATAAAAACTTAGGAATTTCTCACGGCATTACGATAGATCAAGTGGAAAAAACATTACAGGAACATCCTGATGCAAAAGGGTTACTTGTCATCAATCCAACCTATTTCGGCATTGCTGCGGATTTAAGAAGGATTGTCGAGACAGCCCATTCCTATAATGTACCTGTCCTAGTTGACGAAGCACACGGTGTTCATATTCATTTTCACGATGAATTACCTCTCTCAGCGATGCAAGCAGGTGCAGATATGGCCGCAACAAGTGTTCATAAGCTCGGCGGTTCTATGACGCAAAGCTCGATTTTAAATGTGAAAGAAGGGCTCATCCCCGTTAACCGTGTGCAGTCTATCCTTAGTATGTTAACAACAACCTCTACATCTTATATTTTACTCGCTTCCCTTGATACTGCTAGAAAACAATTGGCAACAAGAGGAAGAGAAATGATTGATGAAACGATTAAATTAGCCAATTATACACGCGATGCCATCAATGAAATTTCTTTTTTATATTGTGTAGGAAAAGAGATTTTAGGCAAGAAAGCCACATACAACTACGATCCAACTAAATTAATTATTTCAATCAAGGACTTAGGAATTACAGGATATGATGTTGAAAAGTGGCTTCGTGAAAAGCATAACATCGAGGTAGAATTATCAGACTTATATAATATCCTTTGTTTAGTTACACCAGGAGATACGAAAGCGGACGCTGATTCCCTTATTTTTGCTTTACAAGACTTAGCTGAGCAATTTAAAGGTGAAGCAAACGAGAATGATCCCGTTCGCGTTATACTGCCAGATACACCGAATCTTGCTTGTACTCCTAGAGACGCCTTCTATGCGGAAACAGAAGTTGTACCGATTGAAGAATCTATTAATCGCATTAGCGCTGAATTCATTATGGTATATCCGCCTGGCATCCCAATCTTCATTCCAGGAGAAATGATTACGGCTGAAAACATCACATATATTCAAAAAAATATAGAAGCAGGACTGCCTGTACAAGGACCTGAAGATCCTGAAATCAAATTTTTACGAGTAATTAAGAAACAACAACCTAGAAAAAGCTGGCTCACTTGAGTCAGCTTTTTTCTAGTTACACTATTGATAAAATAAAGTAAAACTTTCATCATCAGGGTTCTTCCTTCCCCCCCGCTGATGGTTAGTCACCAATCGGACCTTTACTACAAAAGCGAGGCGACTGTTCAGCCCCGACAAGCATTACAGCTTATAACCTCGAGGGGCTAGGAGCCGCAACTAGATGAAGGCAGTTATCCCCCACCTATCTTCCTTGTTCACTCTGAATCTTGAGGTGGGGTCTTACTGCCCGTTAAATGTGGGATAAATAGTCATTCATACAATCCCCTATAAACAGAGCCTAAAACACAAAAAAGGTACCTTCCAAGTTGAAAAGCACCCGAACTTCTACGTCATTATTTATTTTTTAATTTTCCTCAGCAGCAGTTGCATTACAGCTAGGGCATTTTTGACTATGCGAATAAAGAATACTTACTTTTTCATCTTCAAAATGAGCGATTGTACTATCACAGCTTTGGCAAATGATCGTTCCCATTCCGACAACTCCCTTCTAATATATTAGATGTTATATAATCGAATTGTAACCGCTTTACATCCATAATAATATAACACATTTAAAATTTCAAGCGAAAAAGTATAACATATATTTTGCATTTTCATCATTTTTTCACTTAAATTCTCTTATAGCGTTATAAACAAAATTTATCTTCTTTTTAACAATAAAAATCATACAAATAATAGTAAAGTATAATGAGGCAAATTGGAGTTAAGGAGGATGAACATGACTGAACATGCATATATTAAACTCGTTCCATATCCAGAACGAACGACAGTTACGCTTGACACAATTAAAGAATTATTACATGACTATCAAAACATAACCTCAAAAACAGGCAAGCAAGTAAATTGGAATTACCATGAAGCAGCCTTTCCTTATGAAATAAAAGAGCCAACACCTCCTACAAACAATATGATATACCTTCAATCCCTAACAGACGGTTATCATCTTATCTTAATCGGAATGGATCAAGAACAAATTCATGAGGAAGAAAACGAACGTATCCAAACGTATATTCAGATAACGCTCGCCGAACATTCTACATTTGGAGATAAAGGCAAAGCTAATGAGCTATGTAAATTTCTCGCCAAACAATTAAAAGGGGAACTCCACTTGTTCAATAAGCGCATCATGTACTTTTATCCTCGTAAGTAAAGAAATTCTTTTAATGAATAGGAATAATCACTTCCAAACAAATTTGCAAGACCCCATAACAAAACAAACTCATCACGGTTACTAACAGCGTCTGTTTAGTTGATTGTAAAATAAGCTTTCCAATATAAATAGCGAAATAGGAAAACAGAAGAAACATTAGTGATTTATAGAAGAAGCGATCATTCATTGACAACCATTCCGCAAGCGTATAGCTGCTCCAAATGATTAATTGAAAAAGGAAAACACAATATTTTTTCACATTAGTCACTCCATTCATTTCTAAATCTATGGGCATCCATTAAAACTTCTATAGTTTCATCTTATGTAACGCTTCTGCTATCCATTTCCATTGATCAAAATTTTATAGACAAACCATTCATTCCTCTATAAAGTAAAACTTTTCTATCAGTGAGGGTTTCCCTTCATCCCTCACTGATAGTTAGCCACGTTCTACGGTCACTAAAATCTCGCTTCACTTCAATCAAGTGACCATATAAACCTGATTGGTGAAAGTTTACCAATCGAACTTTTACTATAAAGGCGGAGCTAGGGGCCGCAACTAGATGAGGGCAGTTCCCATTTATCTCTTTGTTTCCTCATAAGCTTAAGGTAGGAGTCCTACCTCCATTAAGTGCCGGATAACGCAAAAAGCACACTGCTAAAAAGCAGTGTGCTAAAAACATCACGTTAATTATTTAATAATATGGATAGGAGTGCCTAGAGCTACTTCAGCAGCTTCCATTGTAATTTCTCCTAATGATGGATGTGCATGAATAGTCATCGCAATATCTTCAGCTGTCATACCTGCTTCAATAGCAAGTCCTAGTTCAGCAATGATATCAGATGCATTTGCACCAGCAATTTGCGCACCAATTACTAATCCATCTTCTTTACGAGTCACAAGCTTCACAAAACCGTCTGTCGCATTTAAAGAAAGCGCACGGCCGTTTGCACCGTATGGGAATTTAGAACCAATTGCCTCAATTCCTGCTTCCTTCGCTTGTGCCTCAGTAAATCCTACAGTCGCTAATTCTGGCTCAGAGAATACAACAGCTGGGATTCCTAAATAGTCAATTTCAGAAGGGTGTCCAGCAATTGCTTCAGCTGCAATTTTACCTTCGTAAGATGCTTTGTGTGCTAATTGTGGACCAGACACAACGTCACCAATAGCAAAGATGTTTGGTATATTTGTGCGGCCTTGTTGATCTGTTTCAATTAAGCCTCTATCAGTTAGGTTAATACCAACTTGCTCAAGACCGATATCAGAAGTATTTGGACGACGACCAACTGTAACAAGTAAGTAATCAGCTTCGATTTTCTTCTCTTCACCTTTTACTTCATACGTTACAATAACGCCGTTTTCTGTTTCTTCTACACCTTTCGCAAGTGCTTTTGTAACAACTTCTACACCTTTACTCTTTAGGTTTTTCTTCACTAGAGTTGTCATTTGTTTTTCGTAAGCACCTGAGAAGATATCATCTGATCCTTCAAGAATTGTTAATTTTGTGCCCATGTTTGCATAAGCGCTACCAAGTTCAACCCCGATAACTCCTCCACCGATTACAACCATAGAAGATGGAACTTCTTCAAGAGCAAGAGCTCCTGTAGAGTTAATAACACGTTTAGAATATTTGAAAGCTGGGATTTCAACCGGTGTAGATCCAGTTGCAATAATTGCATGTTTGAATGTATAAGTTTGAGCTGAGTTTTCAGTCATCACACGTACATTGTTAGCATCTACAAAATATGCTTCACCAGCAACAACTTCAATGTTATTTCCTTTTAATAGACCGCTTACGCCGCCTGTTAATTTATTAACAACCGATTCTTTCCATGCTTGTACTTTTGAAAAATCGATTTTTACGTTTTCTGCAGTAATCCCAATGTTTTCTGAATGCTGTGCATTATGGAAACGATGTCCTGCTTCAATTAATGCTTTAGATGGGATACATCCTACATTTAAGCAAACCCCACCAATTGCACCTTTTTCAACAACTGTTACTTTTTGACCAAGCTGTGCTGCACGAATTGCTGCTACATACCCTCCTGGGCCAGATCCGATGACTAAAGTATCTGTTTCAATTGGAAAATCTCCTACTACCATGATGATTACGCCTCCATTAACAATAATTCTGGGTCATTCAGTAACTTTTTAATATGATTTAAGGCATTTTGACCTGTCGCACCATCAATGATACGGTGATCAAAGCTTAAAGACAGTGCCAAGACTGGAGCTGCAATAATTTCTCCATCACGAACAATGGCTTTTTCAGCTATACGCCCAATCCCGAGAATAGCAACTTCTGGATGGTTAATGATCGGGGTAAACCATTGACCTCCTGCAGAACCGATATTCGTAATCGTACAGGAAGCCCCTTTCATTTCTCCAGGAGTCAATTTACCTTCACGAGCTTTATCAGCTAACTCATTAATCTCTTTTGAAATAGCAAAGGGCGATTTGCGATCTGCATCTTTTACAACGGGAACGAGTAAACCTTTATCTGTATCGGCAGCAATTCCAATATTGAAATAATGCTTATGGATAATTTCACTCGTCTCATCATCAAAGGATGTATTAAGTATAGGATACTCACGTAATGCACTTGTTAACGCTTTAACAACATAAGGCAAGAAAGTTAACTTAATTCCTTTAGCAGCAGCAACCTCTTTGAACTTTTTACGGTGAGCAACAAGTTGCGTAACATCGACTTCATCCATTAATGTAACGTGCGGAGCCGTTTGTTTAGATTTCACCATTGCTTTGGCAATCGCTTTTCTCATTGCACTTACTTTCTCACGCGTTTCTGGATATTGCCCCTCAGGAATCACAACTGTTTCAGCAACTGTTGTTTCCGTTTCTTGTTGTTGCGAAGCTTCAGCTTGTTCAGTTTCTTCTTGTGGAGCTGTTTGACCATTTATGTAAGCCATAATGTCTTCCTTCATAATGCGCCCATTATCTCCCGAACCTGTAACTAAGCGAATATTTACCCCTTGTTCTCGTGCATACTTTCTCACAGAAGGCATCGCAATAATACGACGACTTGAATCAACATCCGCTGCTGGAGCAGGAGATGACTCTTGAACAACCTCAGTTGTTGCCTGAGTTTCAGCTTCCGCCTTACTAACGTCTTCTGTTTTTTCCTCCTCATGATCCCCTTTAAACTTAAGATGTTCATACCCAGGAGCGTCAAATGTAACAAGAACATCACCAACAACGGCAACCGTTCCTTCTTCTACAAGAATGTCTTCCACCGTTCCTTCAACAGGAGATGGAATTTCTACGACGGCTTTATCATTTTGAACTTCACAAAGAACGTCGTCTTCCTGAACTTTGTCTCCTGGCTTTACAAACCACTTTACTATTTCACCTTCATGTATACCTTCTCCGATATCAGGGAGTCTAAATTGAAATGCCACTGAACTCAACCTCCTATATTAAATCATACTTAGTGCTGCGAATAAAGTCATTTGTCACGAATTTCTGATTATCCTTGTCAAATTATCTGACAATCACTTTACCGTTTCTTCAAAAAGTAGGATTAAAACTTCAATACTTTTGTTGCCGTTTCAATAATATCTTTATAATTCGGTAACCATACTTGTTCAGCTTGTGAGAACGGATATACTGTATCTGGTGCAGCAACACGTAACACAGGAGCATCTAAACTTAAAATGGCACGTTCTGTAATTTCTGATACAACATTAGCTGCGATCCCTGCTTGTTTTTGTGCTTCTTGAACAACAATTGCTCGTCCTGTTTTTTCAACAGAAGCAATAATTGTTTCAATATCTAATGGAGAAATGGTACGTAAATCAACCACCTCAACAGAATGACCTTCTTTCGCTAATTCTTCAGCTGCTTTAATAGATTCCTGAACCATCGCTCCATACGTAATAATAGAAAGATCAGTACCTTCACGTTTTACGTCCGCTTTTCCTAGAGGAATGCTATACTCTTCTTCTGGTACTTCTTGGCGAAATGAACGATATAATTTCATATGTTCAAGGAAAATAACTGGATCATTATCACGAATGGCTGAAATTAATAACCCTTTTGCATCATAAGGTGTTGAAGGAATGACGACTTTTAATCCTGGTTGTTGTGCCATTAGTCCCTCTAAACTATCAGCATGTAACTCCGGTGTATGTACACCGCCGCCAAATGGTGAACGAATCGTTACTGGTGCGTTATAGCGTCCGCCTGAACGATAGCGCATACGCGCCAATTGACCGCTAATCGAATCAATGACCTCATAAACAAATCCAAAGAACTGAATTTCAGGAACCGGACGGAAACCTTGTAGAGATAACCCTACTGCCAAACCACCAATTCCAGATTCAGCAAGTGGTGTATCAAAGACACGCTCTTCACCAAATTCTTTTTGCAGATTTTCCGTTGCACGGAAAACCCCACCGTTTACTCCAACATCCTCTCCAAAAACCAATACATTTTCATCATTACGCAACTCTGTACGTAATGCATCTGTAATCGCTTGAATCATCGTCATTTGAGCCATGGCTTACTTCGACTCCTTTTCTTTATAAATTTCAAATTGCTCTTTTAAGTTAAATGGCATCTCATCATGCATAATTGAAATTAAGTCCGTTACTTTTTGTTTCGGCTCTGCGTCCGCTACTTTAATAGCTTCTTTAATATCTTCTTTTGCTTGTTCAATCGTTTCATTTTCTAATTCTTCACTCCACAAACCTTTATTTTCCAAAAACTTACGGAAGCGAACAAGTGGATCTTTCAATTCCCATTCATTATCCAATTCTTCTGTACGATAACGTGTTGGGTCATCACCAGCCATCGTATGTGGTCCATATCGATATGTTAACGTTTCAATTAAAGTTGGGCCTTCTCCATTAACAGCACGTTCTCGAGCTTCCTTCGTTGCCACATAAACGGCTAACGCATCCATTCCATCAACTTGAATACCAGGAATTCCTGCTGCTACCGCTTTTTGCGCTAAAGTTCCTGCAGCCGTTTGTACTTCTACAGGCGTCGAAATAGCAAAGCGATTATTTTGAACGATGAAAATAGCTGGGGCTTTAAACGCACCCGCAAAGTTGATACCTTCGTAGAAGTCACCTTGAGACGTTCCACCATCTCCCGTATATGTGATGGCTACTGATTTTTTACCACGCTTCTTCATGCCGAGCGCCACTCCAGCCGCTTGAACATATTGAGCTCCAATAATAATTTGTGGAGAAATTACATTTACACCTTCTGGAATCTGATTCCCTTTGAAATGTCCACGAGAAAATAAGAAAGCCTGTGAAAGCGGTAAGCCATGCCAAACAATTTGTGGAACATCACGATATCCCGGTAAAATAAAATCCTCTTTTTCTAAAGCAAACTGTGAAGCAATTTGCGACGCCTCTTGTCCAGCAGTAGGAGCGTAAAAACCTAGTCTGCCTTGACGATTTAAAGAGATGGAACGTTGATCTAAAATTCTTGTGTATACCATACGTCTCATTAATTCTTGTAACTCTTCATCTCGTAAATCCGGCATAGCTGCCTCATTTACTAGTTCGCCCTCCTCATTCAATATTTGAAAAGTTTGGAACTGCCCTGCTACCGCTCGAAACTGTTCCTCTACATCCAATTGAAATTGTTTCGTTTTTGAAGCCATTCTGTATCATCCTTTCATTAAAAGGTTATTCATTATTATTGTATAAATCTTAAACTGTAACGCATCTCTAACAAATTATGTTTCCCTTTAGCTTTCGTTTGCAAACATTATCATATAATTTACATTGCACACCTTATTTCTGTATCAATAAAATCCTTTAAAAAAGTAATACAATTTGTTTTCGTACCCACAGTTTACAAGATGAATCGCCCTAAAGTCAATCCCTTTAATAGCGTTAAATCAACTTATTTTTAAGATTACCCATTTATTTACACCAGCACCCCAAAAAGATTCTGTTATAGTATAAAAGAAAAACTGTATTATAAATTTATTTTATCTCTCCCTCTCTCTTATTGATTTAAAATAACGTTTCCCTTTAGCCAATTGAGACATCACCGTGAATTATTCTACACATGAAGCTATTTCCCACATCACCATTACTATTCCACGAAAATATTTAAACGCTTACATTTCCATTTTTTATAGTACAGTTTCTCTCCCAAACAAAAAAACTGGCCAATCAGCCAGTTTTCATTCTTCATCATTTCCTAGTTCATTTTTTCGATAAAAATCTGCTTTTTGTCTCATAAATTTTTCTGTTAATTCATTAAATTGTTCATAATAACGCAGTACTTTTTCATAACTTTTATTTATTTTTTCAATTTGTTCTTGCAGCTGATCCATTTTCAAGGTTTCCTTTGTAAACATTTCATATAATTCTCGATCATAAACTAAACTTTGCCCATATGCTTCATATAACTTCTCATACGTTTCGTAACGTTTGTTCATCGTCTTATGAAGGGTTATGACTTGTTTCTCTATTTCTTTTCGTTCGATTTTATCAATTTGGTCTTCCATTTTCATGGATGTTTTCTGAGAAGCCTGAATTTTTTTATGTTCCACGGCAAGAAATTTTTCTCTTTTCTCAATATTATCCAAAGCCTCTTCCGCTAAAACTCTAATAGAATCTGATTGCCGCCAACCTAATTCAATAATGTCTTTATATATTTTCTTTTCTTCCTTTTCTAACTGTGTAATTCGTTTATGCTGTTCTTCAAATTCATGTTCTTTCTTTACTGACTCTTCTAGTATTCGATACACTTTTTCCTCTGGAGAGACACTGGCCCAACACCCTGATAACAAAATGGTCGAGCATAATACAATAGCTAGTATACTCAAATGTTTATGCATCCATCACTTACCTCCCCTTCATAATTTTATTGATGAATTTATTTATGAACAGGGCCCCCGCCTACACGATTTGCTGCGTTATGCATAGGCTATAGTAATCGTTTGGGAAACCAAAATGATCATGTTTCAAAATATTATATATGGAGGTATCACATATGTTCTACGGAGGCTATAATCAAGCTTGTTGTTACCCTGTTGCTCCTTCCTACGGTTATGGTGGCTGCGGTGCAGTAGGAGGATTTGCGTTAATCGTTGTCCTATTCATTCTGCTTATTATCGTCGGTGCTTGTCTGTGCTTCTAATATGACTATATGGTAAGATTGGGGAGTTCTTACTCCCCGCTTCATTTTTTATCCTATTTTGTGTATCTATTTAACAATTTCTTGTTCATTTTGTTAAAATGATAACATACATAAAAAAATCGGGGTGCAAAACATGTTAACAACAAAAGATATTATTAAAGAAGGAGAACCTACCTTAAGAAAAGTAGCTGAGGCAGTTCCTCTTCCTGCGTCAGAAGAAGATAAACAAATTTTAGCCAGCCTAATGGAGTATGTACAAAACAGTCAAAATCCAGAACTAGTTCAACAATACAATTTACGTCCCGGAATCGGACTCGCCGCTCCACAAATTAATATATCAAAACGAATGATTGCCGTCCATTTAACAGATGGTAAGGGTAAATTATATAGTTATGCCCTCTTCAACCCAAAAATTATTAGTCATTCTGTGGAAAAGGCTTATTTAACAGCTGGTGAAGGCTGCCTCTCTGTGGATCGCGTTGTACCTGGTTATGTTCCTCGGTATGCTAGAATTACCGTAACTGGAACGACACTTGAAGGCGAAGAAGTCAAACTTAGACTAAAAGGACTTGCCGCTATTTGCTTTCAACATGAAATCGACCATCTAAACGGAATTATGTTTTATGATCATATTAATAAAGAAGACCCTTTTAGTATTCCACCCAACTCAATCGCCATCGAAAGGTAGAATGAAACTTCAGCTTCAAGAACTTAATTGTTAGTAAACTACGAGAAGCCTCTCTTGCGCTATGCAAGGGAGGCTCTTTTTACATGACACTGTTGTTTTTGGCTCATATGTGTTACACACAATGCTATGTAACACAATCTTCAAATAAGCTGCAGTTTCTTTAATCCATAATAAATTCCTTCTTCCCCCACATCTTTTGTTACATAATCCGCATGTTCCTTTACAGTTGAAGCAGCATTCCCCATCGCTATACCATGACCAACGGCTTCTAGCATCTCAATATCATTTAGTCCATCCCCAAATGCATAAACATCTTCTAACTGAAACCCAACATGTTCCATAAGCATTTTAATTCCTTCCGCCTTTGAACCATCACTCGGCAGAACATCCGTAGAATATTGATGCCAACGGATAAAACGGAAGGAGTCACAGTGCTCGCTAAATCGCTCCTCTTCCTCTTCTGTACAAAATAACAACGCTTGATATACATCGTGCTGTTCATAGAAATCCGCTTCTACATCAGGATGCGGGAACCGCAAACTTCCTAACGCTTCTTGGATTCGCTCATGGTTGGCCACACTAGATTTCATTGTTGCTTCATCCATAAAAACAATCGGAGTATGATTATATTTCTCTGCCGTTTCATGCAGCTTTTTCAGCTCACTAATCTTTAATGGATTTCGATAGACCACTTCTTTTTCAAATACTACATATTGCCCATTAAAACTTACAAACGTATCAATGTTTAATTCTTCTCGTAACGATTCGAACATAAACGGCGAACGCCCTGTTGCAATGGCCACAAAAACCCCATTATTCTGTAATTGTTTAATCGCTTTTTTTGTTGAACTTGGTAATTTCTTATCATGATCAAGTAACGTGCCATCTATATCAAAAAATACAATTTTCACTCTACCTTCACTTCCTATCATTTGTTTTCATTATGTAATAAATTTCCCTATTTATTAGTCAAGTCACCATTTCTTTTCTACTTCATTCAAATTCCCATATTTATCAACGTAATTTATTACCAAAATGACATATGATAATGATGAATAAACCACTCTTGTATTTCAAATGGTTACTATATCGACTACCGCTTTTTAGAAAAATACGGCAAGTACTACAAAGAAATATTTACATTATTAAATATTGCTATACAATAATATCAAGGGAGCGTGATCACCATGTTAAAAAAGCTGCGTAAAAAACTGCTTAAACAATGGAATGATCTTCTTAGAAAAAATCCATCGCCTAAAGTACCTCTATGAATTTGCGTCAACTTAATCTACTGGTACATTACCTATTTGCGATATTTTTTTAAAACGGTCCTTCTAAAACTTGCGAAGGACTTCTTCCTTATTGTAAAGTTTTATTTAAGTGTACTTCTTACGGATTACATATATAGGCGTTTCCAACGATACATATATGTTACACTATTTACGTACAGTTTTATTGATTAATTAGTTTTAATTAACAATAGTCTATCATATCACTCATTATTCAAATAAAGTTTTATGTGACTAATATGATGTTTAACACGCAGTACAACTAGTTTTCTATTGGTATGATGTTGTAAAACATGAAAAATTTGTTGTTTTTATATATAATGAAACAAGCAATGTAATTAAACGAGGAGAGATTATTATGATTTTTAAGGTATACCATCAAGTAAATATAGCAGAGGTTCCAATTAGAGAAAACACGCAAATTCTTTATGTAGAGGGAAAATCTGTTCGCGACGTTCGTCAAAAGTTAAAACAAAAACCCTTTAACGTAGAATACGTGGAAGTTGTTGAAGGAGCTTATTTAGATTATGAAAAACAAAACGAAGATTATAAAGTATTGGAGCTAGGATAATTTATGAAATTTGTCAAAAACGATCAAACAGCCGTTTTCGCATTGGGCGGTCTAGGCGAAATCGGTAAAAATACTTATGCTGTTCAATTTCAGGACGAAATTGTCATCATTGATGCTGGAATTAAATTCCCAGAAGATGAACTTCTCGGTATCGATTATGTCATTCCTGATTACAGCTACTTAGAAAAAAATGTAGATAAAATTAAGGGAGTATTTATTACGCACGGGCATGAAGACCATATTGGCGGAATTCCTTACCTTCTTCGAAAAGTAAACATTCCTGTATACGGTGGTAAACTTGCACTTGGACTGCTTCGTAATAAATTAGAAGAGCACGGTCTATTACGTCAGACAAAATTAATCGAAATTACAGAAGATGAAGTTATTAAATTCCGAAAAACATCGGTGTCTTTCTTCCGTACAACTCACAGTATTCCAGATTCATATGGAATTGTTGTCAAAACACCACCTGGACAAATCGTCCATACAGGAGATTTTAAATTCGACTTTACTCCTGTCGGTGAGCCAGCTAACTTAACAAAGATGGCTGAAATCGGAAAAGAGGGCGTGCTTTGTTTACTATCAGATAGTACAAACAGTGAAGTCCCTAACTTTACGATGTCAGAACGTCGCGTTGGCGATACGATTCATGATGTGTTCCGTAAAGTAGATGGGCGAATTATTTTTGCTACGTTTGCTTCAAATATTCATCGTCTTCAACAAGTTGTCGAAGCAGCAGTGGCAAACGGACGCAAAATCGCTGTCTTTGGACGCAGTATGGAAGCAGCTATTACAATTGGACAAGAACTAGGCTATATTACTGCACCAAAAGATACTTTTATGGATGCACAAAGCATCAATAGAATGCCAGCTAACCGTGTGACAATTCTATGTACAGGTAGCCAAGGCGAACCGATGGCTGCCCTTTCTCGTATTGCGAACGGAACGCATCGTCAAATCCAAATTATCCCTGGGGATACCGTGGTCTTTTCTTCATCTCCTATTCCAGGGAACACAGTCAGCGTATCTAGAACGATCAATCAGTTATATCGAGCTGGTGCAGATGTCATCTCTGGACCATTAAGTGATATTCACACATCTGGTCATGGCGGTCAGCAAGAACAAAAGCTAATGCTGCGTCTAATTAAACCGAAGTTCTTTATGCCAATTCACGGAGAATATCGCATGCAAAAATTGCACGCTCAACATGCTATCGATTGTGGTGTACCTGAAGAAAACTGCTTTATCATGGATAACGGCGAGGTACTTGCGTTAAGCGAAAACACAGCGCAAGTAGCTGGAAAAATCCCTTCTGGATCCGTTTATATCGATGGAAACGGAATTGGCGACATCGGAAATATCGTTCTACGTGACCGTCGCATCCTTTCAGAGGAAGGATTGGTTGTTGTCGTTGTCAGCATTAATATGAAAGAGTTTAAAATCTCAGCAGGACCAGACATTATTTCTCGTGGATTTGTTTATATGAGAGAATCTGGTGACTTAATCAACGATGCTCAAGCATTAATTTCTAAACACTTAAACAAAGTCATGGAGCGTAAAACAACACAATGGTCAGAAATTAAAAATGAAATTACTGACACACTAGCTCCATTCCTATATGAAAAAACAAAACGTCGTCCAATGATTTTACCAATCATTATGGAAGTATAAAAAAAGCCTCTAGCACATTTTAGCTAGAGGCTTTTTTTTGTTATTCTAATCGTTATTACGTTATATATATCGTAAAAAGCACAAAAAAAGCAAGCATCGACTCACATGCTTACTTTTTTATGCTTTAAACACCACACAATTTTCTTTCAAAACGACTAATATCTGTATCTGCGCCGACTACAATGAGAATATCACCTGCGTTAATGGCATCATGGGCCTGTGGAGAAACATTAATATTAGTTCCCCTTTTAATAGCCACAATATTGAGTCCATAACGAGCTCGAATATTAAGATCAAAAATAGACTTCCCACTCATTTTCTCACTTGCGACAATCTCGACAATTGAATGATCCTCAGAAAGCTCCAAGTAATCTAATATATTATTGGAAACGATATTATGAGCAATTCTACGCCCCATATCCCGTTCTGGATGAACAACTGTGTCAGCCCCAATTTTACGCAAGACTTTTTCATGATAGTCATTTTGCGCTTTCACCGTTACATGATCTACACCTAATTCTTTTAACATAAGCGTCGTTAATATACTGGCTTGGATATTTTCACCGATTGCGACGATGACATGATCAAAATTACTAATGCCAATGCTTTTAAGTACATTTTCATCTGTCGTATCCCCGACGATGGCATGTGAAGCAATTTTGGCAAATTCATTTACACGATCCTCATCTGCATCGATTGCTAGAACTTCCATACCTTCTTGAGCAAGCGTTCTAACAATACTGCCACCAAAACGACCTAGACCAATTACCGCAAACACTTTTTTCACTGTCACCCCTCCAAACATCCCTTAGCCGTATCTAGTAATATGTTACCATATTAACCATTAATAGGTATAAAACGAACTGTTATAGCATGACTAAGGACTTCTAAGGGCTTATTCAGCTTGTTCGTTTTCAGCAAGAACACGGTTCACACGTTTCTCAAGCATTTTCATTCCGCTTCCACCTGCTTGGAAATGACGAAGCTTTCCTTCTTTATCAAACACATAATAAGCTGGAACATATTGATTCTCAAAAGCATCATTCAATTTCAATTCACTGTCTATATAAATTGGTTGAGTAATGTCATGTTCCGCTGCAATTTGTTTAATTTCATCTACATTTAAATCTTTCTCAGAACGCGGCATATGTACAGCCACTACATTTAATTTATCTTTATAATTATCTCTAAACTCATTAATTTGCGGCATAGCTTCCTTACAAAGATGACAACTGATTGACCAAAAATGAATTAACGTTGGTTTTTCACCAATCAATTCAGCTTTCGTTACTTCTCCATTTAACCATTCTGTTGCACCATTTAACTCTGGCATTTGATCGCGTAATTTCATCGTAAACCCCTCCATTATATACATATCACCGTCTAAAGCGTATATGTTCATCGTTTGTGTTACTCGAATTGGATACACCTATCTTTAAAAAAAGACCTAACTAATAAGTTAGGTCTTACTATTAATAGTCAGTAAATGAAACTTAAAGTGTTTTTTGACCAGGTCTCCAGTTCGCTGGGCAAAGACCACCAGTTTGAAGTGCTTGTAGTACACGTAATGTTTCATCAACATCGCGACCAATATTGTTATGATTTACTACTTGATATTGAAGCTCACCTTCTGGGTTGATGATGAATAGACCGCGAAGAGCAATCCCTTCTTCTTCAATTAATACACCATACTCACGAGATACAACATGATTTGTATCAGCAGCAAGCGGGTACTTTAACTCACCAAGACCATTATCTGTACGGTCTGTGTTAATCCAAGCTAAGTGAGTATGAATTGTATCTGTTGATACACCGATTACTTGTGCATCAAGATCTTCAAACTCATCATAACGATCAGATAATGCTGTAATTTCTGTTGGACATACAAAAGTGAAGTCCATTGGATAGAAGAATAAAACTGTCCATTTGTCATTTTTAATGTTTTCTTCAAGACTTACTTTTCCGAATTCTTTGTTTGGTAATACTGCTTCCATTTCGAAGCGTGGTGCTTGTTTTCCTACAAAACGTTCTGCCATTTAAATTCCCTCCAATATGTATTCAATTGAGAATGTGAATTAATATTCTCAGTTATTTTTTACCACTATAGTCTATTGTAGAACCAAATGATGGTAAGGTCAAGAATTTAGCTTATTTTGTCGAATGTGCTTCACTTTTTAACAATTATAATTTCATAATTATTACGAATTACCTTTAAATGTAAAGTAATTCACTAAATGGGTAATCGCTAGATCAATCGCTCGTTCATTTGGATTCAACTTTGCATGATGCAGCCCATATTCCGATTGGACTCCTAACCAAAACATAAAGCCAGGAATCTCTTTTAGCATATAACCAAAGTCTTCTCCCGTCATGGCCTCTTTACAATGATAGAAATCTACCTCTGCTGCTTCATCAGTAAATTTCATAAACTCTCGTGTTAATTGTTCCTCATTATCCACTTGATAATACATTGAACCATAATCAATTTCCGCTTCACATTCAAAGCCTGCTTTTATTCCCTCTACAAGCGCTCTAATTCTAGACTTCACCTTGTTCATTGACTCCGCGTTCAACGTTCGAATAGTCCCTTCTAAACGAGCTTCTTCGGCAATAATATTTTGAACAGTTCCTCCCGTAATCTTTCCAATTGTAATAACAGCTGAATCAAGCGGATTCACATTACGAGATACAATAGATTGTAATTGGCCAACTAATTGACAAGCAGCAATCACCATATCATTTGTTTCATGAGGGTATGCAGCATGTCCACCTTTACCTTTCAGATCGATGAACAATTCAGACGTATTCGCAAATAATAATCCTTCTTTTACAGCAATAGTCCCGACTGGGTATTCAGGAGCCACATGCAGCGCAACAATCATATCTGGCTTCCATTTCTGCATTGTCTCTGATTTCATCATAGGCTCTGCCCCGCCAGGTCCTTCTTCAGCAGGTTGAAAAATAAATAACAAATTATCTTCAATAGCATGCTTAGCAAAATGAGTCAGTACACCTAGTGCAATACTCATATGAAAATCATGTCCACACGCATGCATATAATCTTCATGCTGAGAAGCAAACGCTAACTCAGTTTGTTCTTTAATCGGTAAACCATCAATATCTGCTCGGTATCCTATCGTTTTTCGCGGGTTCGTTCCAGCAATTCTTACAAAAATGCCTGTTCGCCACGTTTCGATTTCCATTCGGTCATTTTGAATACTGTGCAAATAGTTTAATAAGTAAGCTTGTGTTTTAAATTCTTGAAAGCCAATCTCCGGAATTTGATGTAAGTCCCGACGAATAGCAACAAATGGACTTAATTGCGACATGATTCTACTCCCTTTCTATTAAGAAAAGCGCGGATAAAAAATATCCACGCTCTCCCCTGTTTATTGTACATAAAAAATTAAAGTTGACGAAGTTCTTGCAAAATCTCTGTTTTTGATTTTGTTTTTTCATCGATTTCTTTAATAACTCGTGCAGGTACACCCGTTGCTACAGAGTAAGGTGGAATATCTTTCGTTACGACAGCACCAGCTCCAATAACAGAACCTTTACCAATCGTTACACCTTCTAATACAACAACGTTTGCTCCAATCAGAACGTCATCTTCTACAACAACTGGTTTAGCAGAAGGCGGCTCAATTACACCTGCTAATACGCTTCCAGCACCGATGTGAGCGTTTTTTCCAACTGTTGCACGTCCACCAAGTGTAGCATTCATATCGATCATTGTACCTTCACCGATGACAGCACCAATATTGATTGTTGCACCCATCATAATAACTGCATTGTCGCCAATTTCCACTTGATCGCGAATTGTAACGCCTGGCTCGATACGAGCTTTGATTCCTTTTAAATCTAATAAAGGAATCGCTGAGTTACGACGATCATTTTCAATTACATAGTCTTCAATTTTGCTTCCAGCAGCAGTAAGAGCTGCTTCAATATCCGCCCACTCACCGAAAACAACTCCTGTGTTTCCAGTAATGAATGTTTTAGATTCTGCTCCAAAATCGATACCTTCTAAATCACCTTTAACATAAACCTTTACAGGTGTTGATTTTTTGCTATTCGCAATAAATGAAATAATTTCGTGTGCATCCATTTGCTTCATTTCGCTTAACCCCCTAGTTATGTATCCTTACTCGTTTTTAATTTATCAGACAACTGCTCGTAAAACAAGCTGAATCTCTCGAAAAAACATAACCTGCTTGTTTTACTCAGAAAAATAGGATATAATTTCCTATTACTTCACAAGAACAGAATAAATTCGAATCGCTTAACCTCTCTTATATCATTCCTTGCTCGAGAATATGCTCTTTCACTACCTCTGTAAAAGCTTGTACTTGTTTGAGCTGAAACGCCGATTCATAGCCGCATAGCCACGTATCACGCTCAATGGAATGATTCTGGCTATCAAAAAGAGGAATCTTAAAAATATTCGTATCTTTATCATGAAGTGTAATCGCTGGTAAAATCGCATAGCCAATCCCATTAAACACCATTTGTTTACATGTCTCAATTTGATCGACAACAATCGTATTTTTCGGTGTGGTTTGAAATTGTCTATGCCACCAATCTTGAATTTCTTGATAATAATTCGAATCGCTCTTAAACTGAATAAACGGTCGATCCGTCTCAAGCACTTGATCTAGCTCTTTCATTTCCGTGTCCACTAAATACAGCATATCCGTAAATAAATGCTGTTTAACCCCTTTCCAATCAGGAGCTCCACGTATAATGCCCACATGAACTTGCCCTTCATAGAGCGATTTTAAAATCTCACTGCTCCAACCAGTTATGAGGGAAATTTTTGCATGCGGATATTTTTGGACAAACTTCTTTAACACTTGAGGTAACCAATTTTGTCCGACAATCGATGCACAGGCAATTTTTAACGTTCCATACACCTCATGATCCATTGCTTGAATGCTTTCGCGTACCTTTTCTTCCTTCTCACGTACTTCGTTGGCAAAACGAACAACAGCCTCTCCTGCAGGTGTTAGAGATAACCCTTTTTGTGAACGTAAAAATAATTTGGTTCCCCAATCTTTTTCTATCGTCTGCAGTCGCTGTGACAGCGCTGGTTGTGATACAAATAATCGTTCTGCAGCTTTCCGCATATTCATTTCCTCAGCTAGAACAGATAATAAATGATATTCAGAAAATGACATTAAACATCCACCTTGATAATTTTTTCTTATCGTTTTATTTAAATTTATCCCACATTTCATTATCAACAAAGTCGCTTTATAATACAAGCAAAAAGCGCAAGTATAAGATAAACGGCTAGCAGATACGTTCTTTGCCTTCCGAAGCAATTAATGCTGGCCTGGGGCTAGACACCAAAACGCAGCGAAATGTGATACTTTCTTAACCTCTAAAAAGCATGAACAGCCTTTCCTAATCAAGAAAAGGCCGTACATCCTATTATTTCTTTTTCCGTACAAATAGCAATAATAGAAAGCTAATGACACTTAGCAGCAAGACAATAAGATAGACCATATGTAAAGAAAGTGTCAAACCAGTCTGAAGCACCTCAACAATGTGATCTGGCAGCTTTGCTCGCGCCTCACTATCAAGCAATTGATTAGCCGTATCTAAAGTCACATTCTCTTCTGGTTTCGTATGCTCTGTTAAATAAGCTTGAAAGCGGGTATTCAAAACACCGCCAAGCAAAGCAGCTCCAACCGTATTCCCTACGTTTCGCATAAACATATTTGAGGCTGTTGCAATCCCCCGCTGCTCCCAACTTACTTTATTTTGAATTAATACAATAAATGAAGTGGAAGTTAGGCCCATTCCGACTCCGATAAAAAAGGATCCCATTGCAGCGACAAAAGGCCCTGATTCTGGCTTCATAAAAACGAGTACAATACTTCCGACGATTAAAGATACGCCGCCGAGTAACGACGTTTCCTTAAAACCAATCCTCAGCATTAACCGTCCCGCAAATGCGGACGCAATCGGCCAACCAATCGACATGGCTGTTAATGTAAAGCCAGCAACTGTCGGTGAACGCTCCATAACTCCTTGAACAAATGTCGGGAGAAAGCTGGACAAACCAATCATCATAATACCTGTTGTTAAAGAAACAATATTAGCAATTAAAATCGCCCGCTCTTGCCAAATATTAAACGGCATCATGGGCTCAGGTGCCTTTTTCTCTTCTCGTACGAAAAAGAAAAAGGCACTAAGAGCAGTGATCATAAGTATAAGGATAGGCCATGAAATCCATGTCCATCTTACGCCGCCTTCAACGAGAATAATCATAAATGTAGAAATCCCAAGTGTGAGCAAAAGAGCACCTTTATAGTCAATATTATGCTTTTTCTTTTCAATATTCTCATGAAGGAAAAACCAAATCCCTATGATTGATAAAATACCTAACGGCACATTTATCCAAAATATTAAACGCCAGGTGAGGGATTCAACAATTAAACCACCGAGAGCCGGCCCCATTACAGCAGAAATCCCCCATACGCTAGACAAGTACCCTTGAATCCGCGCGCGCTCTCGCTTATCATAAATGTCGCCGACAATCGTAGTCGCAACAGGCGCTACAGCTCCAGCTCCGAAACCTTGAATAAACCTGTAAATAATCAACTCGGTCATCGTATTAGCGAAGCCGCATAAAATCGAACCGAATAAAAAAAGAATCATACCAAATAAAAAAATCGGTTTCCGTCCAAATAAATCGGATAATTTCCCATAAATCAATACCGTAACCGCGTTCATTAATAAATAGCCAGAGAAAACCCAACTGTATTGGGCAAAACCGCCTAATTCATTCACAATGGCCGGCATAGCCGTCGATACAATTGTTCCTTCAATAGCATTTAAAAACATCGCTAACATAATAGCCGCAAGAATTAACGGTCGCTTTAATGACTTATTTTTCTGTAGTGTATGTTCATCTCGAACCATACCAACACCCTTTCCGGTACAGCTTCACTTACGCTGCACAATATGTAGAAAAACTCTGCTATAAAAAGAAAACTAGCCTCCATTGCGGAGGCCAATTTCATTATCCCTTAAGAGTCCAACTCTTCTTCATATACATGCTGTAATAATACTTTCCTTGTTATAATACCTTCAAAAACCCCTTCGTCTGTTTCAACACATACAAACGGATGGTCAATTAATAACTCTAACCCCTTCATCACTGAATCCTCTACATGAAGTCGAGGGATATCTCGAATCATAACTTCGGAAACCTTTTTATTTTCAAGATTATCAAATTCAATCCGTTCGAGTCCCAATATGGATTCAAGAATCACAGGTGTACTAATTAATCCATGCAGTTTATACATTGGGTCTAGTACCGGAATCGCCGTATAACCACTTTTTGTTAATACTAAAAGCGCATGTTCAAGATTGTTGGCTACTTGCACGTGGGCGACCCGTTCTGAAGATATCATCAAGTCTTTCACGCTTGAATCTAATAAATTCCCATCATGAGTACCAATCATGTAAAAACTCCTTACCATATGTTATTAAAATTCTCTCTTATTTCTAGTGTAACATAGGTAACGAGAAATCGCTTCACCAAATATCCTCGATTTCAAATAAATGTAAACGCATTCATCATCCCTTACTTGTTTGTATATTTTTCGCCACATATCGACAATTCGGACACTCATAAATGACATTTTGATTAGATTGAGCAGTTAACACAGATTCAATATTCCTTTCATCTAAACAACTCGGACATCTTACCATTATTTTATTCATATGACCCCTCCACGTATAGCATTCCTCGATGTTTAATGATTTATGAATAGGCTAGAAGCACTACCTTTGAATGGACGGGGCCTCAGGTTAACATGCTCTTACAAGCAATAGCAGCATACATATAGCCTCATAGAAAAAAGCCAACCCTAAAATTAGATCAGGTTGGCTCTTTTAGCATGTACTATTAAGATTGAAGTAAATCAAAGATTTCGATTGTAATCATATCAACATTATCAAATTGATATTTCGAAGACTTCCCTTTTTCGCTGTATACTTCCAGCTCAAACATGTCCGTTTTGCTGAAATATGTAACTTGGCAGATTTTCACTCCATCTATTTCAAAAAAACGTTGAGCAGACTCGGTTTCCTTTGCTTGCTCTTGAAGATTTTTCAATCTGGTAAGAATGCCCTGTAATTGAGACATACTACCACTCCTTTCTAATATAAAACCTTTTCGATAGGTTTCACTATATCATACTTTTCTATCCAATAACCACGACCAAATAAATTCAGAATACTTAATTATTCATTCTTTACATGGCACTATTAACAGAATAAAATAAGGACAAGCATTTGTACATAATAAATTACGGAGGTGGCCTAAATGGACACAATTTCTGAACTCGGATTTCGCATATCATTAATCGATGGATTCGATTTAAACCGAGAACATCGAACTGGTACATATCTCATACACGATACACCTTTAACGATTGTAGAAACATCAGCAAGTCCCTCTATTCCTCATCTCTTAAAAGGTTTAGCCGAATTAAATATTAATCCTGCAGATATTGCTTACATCATCTTAACCCACATTCATCTAGATCACGCTGGCGGTGCGGGATTATTTTTATCACATTGCCCAAATGCAAAAGTTATTGTTCACCCTAAAGGAGCTAGACATCTCGAAGACCCTTCCCGTTTAATTGCAGGCGCCAAGGCTGTCTATGGTGATAAATTCGATGAATTATTCAACCCTATTTTACCTATACCCAAAGACAAGCTCATTATTAAGCACGACCAAGATATCCTTCAACTCGCTAATGGAGCTTCACTTACTTTTTATGATACACCAGGACACGCGAATCACCATCTCAGCATTTTTGATTCGACTTCTAAAGGAATGTTCTCTGGAGATACAATCGGTGTCTATTATCGCGATTTAGATGAGGCAGGAATTGAATGGTATATGCCATCTACTTCACCAAATCAATTTAATCCAACAGCGATGTTAGCCGCCATTGATTTATATCGGAGCATCGGGGTTGAACGCATTTATTTTGGTCATTACGGTGTATCTGACAACCCTGAAGAAGTTTACCGTCAAATCCAAACATGGCTCCCTATTTATATAGAAACAGCTGAGAGCGCCTTCCATTCATGTTCAAGTTTTGATGAACAAGTGTCAATGACTCAGAAAACACTGTATGACAAAACACGTGATTTACTAGCAAAACAAGGAATTCCTGCTGACCATCCAGTTTTTGAAATTATAGCGCTCGATTTAGAAGTCTGCTCAATGGGACTCATCGATTATTTAATGAGAAAACAAAAAGAAGAAAAGATAAGCAAACCGCTTTAAAAGAATAGTTACTTTCTCTATAATAAGAATACGAAATCGAACTGCATATTGGAGGAAGAAAATGAAAGACGTAACTCTTTATACACAACCGGACTGCCCTCCGTGTCAAATTATGAAATTGTTTTTTAACGACAACAACATATCCTATAAGGAAAAAAATATCAAAACAGATAAAACTGCACTTCAAGAGTTAACAAAGAAATACGGATCTTATTCAACACCTACTGTTGTCATAGATGGAAAAGCCATTATCGGCTTTGAACTTGAAGAAATCAAAAAAGAACTACAATTAGATTAGCAAAATATAAGGAAATCCATACGTATAGACGAAAAAAGTTGAGCCTAAAGTTGTTCATAAACAACCTTTGAGCTCAACTTTTTTTGTCAACTCTTATAATAAAGCATCATTTTCGTACAAATAACTATAAGATAAATCAAGGAAAACATATTCCTTGTTATTAATCGGATAAGAGAACGTTCGAATTGTTTCACCTGTTTCAATATCACTATACAAATCTGATAAAATCCCGGTCTTTTCATTCCTCATTTTAATAATATTTTCTAGGAAATACGGTCTCCAGCTCCAATTACTATTTAAGTAACTCTTTTGAATGAGCCATTCACCATCTTTGTAAAGAATATTAGGTGACGTTTGGTATCCTTGGTCATCACATACATACAATCGAAAACAAACTTTTTCTAATTTATTGGCTAGCACTTTTAGCATTTCTTCATGTGATTCATAACGCTTCTGTACTTTCAAAAACGTATTTATCTCTTCATTGAATTGTTGCGTTTTTTCATAAACAGCTTCTAATTTCTTCGTTTCATATGAGATAAAATTTTGACATTCTTGCTGAAACTTTTCACGCAATTTATGCTTGTCAATAAATAACAAATCGGGCCTTGATAAAAAGTATCCTTGATAATAGCGCCCTCCATTTTTCCAAGCAAATCGAAGCTGGTATTCTGTTTCGATATTTTCAAATAATAAGCTCGCTCCAATTTTTCTAGCTAACATACTAAGGGAAAATAAAACGACTTGATAAGCATCTCCGCCAGATATACGCATTTGTTCTACATTAACCTTTAGAATATTAGGTGACAGTTGTGCAATCTTATCAAGCTGGCTATGGTCCCCTAAATGATCGAACGCAACCTTAATACCGTACGTTTTATAGTACGCAAGTACGTGCTGCAATGGCTCAAAATTATCGATATCAATAGTGTCAGATAGCTCGAGCACAACACGTGAAAGCTCGTCTAATTCTAAATGTTGTTTCAACGTCTCCATAAATTGCTCGCCATGATCAAACATCAGTAAATTTGGGTCACGGTTAATAAAAATAAGAAATTCTTCTCCGAAATCCTTAATACGTTCTAGTGCTACTTCCAGTAAATAATTATCTACTTCAATTCTATACTCTTCTGGAATGGTCGCATCTTGAAAAAAAGGTCCTAAACTCTTATATTCAGAGTTCTCTTCAAAACGCCCTAATATTTCGTAACCAATAACCTGATGTTGATCCGCACTAAAAATCGGTTGAAAAAACGGAACAACTCGGTCAAGATTCGCCAATATGTTATCTGCATCCATGATGTATTCCCCCTAATCACGAAACATCAATATGCACAAATTATACCATTAGTTTCTATTCTTGATAATACGAAATTTCTTAAAACCCATTAAGTAACCTATTATCTTTAAAATGGAAAGAACAATGGGATTGTTAAAACTAAGACAATTCCAACAAAAATTTGCAATAAAATTCCCATTAACACGAAATCTTTTGACTGATATTCACCAGCGGTCATTACAAGAGTATTGCTAGACGTAGCTTTAGGTGAAGATAATGCAACACTTGCAGCAATAGCAATTCCCATTAATATTGGAATTGGACTTACTCCTAATGTATTAGAACATAGTAAGGCAATTGGGGCCATCACAATCGCAGTTACTCCATAAGGAATAAACGGACTTAAAAGCATCGTTAATAAATAAAAGCCAGCTAGCAAACCATACGGACCTGTATAATCAAAGAATATAGCAAACCAATCACTAATTAATCGTACACCGCCTGTATTCTCTAACGCCCGCACAATGCCCATCATCGCCGCAATTAATAAAACAGGCTCCCAATTAATCTTCTGATAAGCTTCTTCCATCGAACGTACACAACCGGTTACTACCATCAGCAGTGCGGCGATTACAACAGATAAGACAAATGGTATCGCGCCAATGGATAAGAGAATAGTCATCAAGGCCGTAATAGCAGCAGCTATAATCGGCGCCTTCGACTGAGTACGCTCCCGTTGTTCGACAACTTCTTCAGAGGCGCTTCCAATGACAATCATGTCTTCAAGATCCGCTGAAATGCGCTCAATATTTTTCCACTCTCCATGAATAAGAAGAGCATCACCTTGCTTTAGTCTTTCTGTCCCGACCTCTGTTTGAATATATTCGCCATTACGATTAATCGCTAATACGTTACAACGATATTTTTCACGAAATTGCATATTCATTAGTGTTTGATTTTCATAATTAGAATTAGGCATAATTAAGATTTCCGTTAAACCAAATTTACTGCTCACGAAGTGCTTTTTAATTTGTTCTGGATTAAAGTGTTTATACTCTAATTCATAATCGACGGCTAACCGCTCTACATTCTCGACTTCCCCAAACACTAAAATAATATCATCTGGATGCAGTACTTCATCTGCTTTAGCGGAAATAACCGATTGCTTTGAAAGCAAAGGCAATTGCTTCTCTTTCGCTTTACGCTTAATTTCAATCAACGTAATTTCATACTGAAACGGAAGATGTAAATCAGCCAGTCTTTCTCCAACAATATCCGAGTTGCCCGGTATGTGTAAATAATGCAGACGATCATATACTTTATAAATGCCGGCTAATTCCCTGGCCGATAACTCCTTCACGCTGTTCCTCGCTGCTAATGGTTCTTCCGGCAGCAGTTTTCGCCCTAGTGTCAGCATAAATACTACACCTGCTGCAAAGGCCACAAGTCCGATAGGTGTAAAATCAAAAAAGTTCAACTTTACGATGCCTTCGCTTTGTAAAATATAACTAATCAAAATATTCGGCGCCGTCCCAATTAAGGTAAGAACAGCACCTAAACTACTCGCATAAGCGAGCGGTAATAAATAACGAGACGGGCTCATTTTTTTCTTCAAAGCCATGCTTACGACAATCGGAATTAAAATGACGACAATACCCGTTCCACTAAAAAAGGCACTAAGTAATCCCCCCGTTATCATTACAATAAGCAGCAGTTTTAATTCTGAACCTACACCGAATTTCAATAAATAATTTCCAACTTCTTCAACAAGCCCGCTATTAAAAATACCTGCACTTACGATAAATAAAGCAGCAAGCGTGATGACGACCGGATTCGCAAATCCCGCTAAAAGTTCCTCTAAAGATAAAATTCCAGTTAAACCTAGTACAACTAAGCCAACTAATGCAATCAAATCTGCTCTAAATTTTCCGTATATAATACAAGCGATTGTACATACAAGTATGAGAACTGTTATAAACAAAGGCTGAGTCATCAAGCACCTCCGTATAGGCACAAACAATATGTCCTATCCGTTTCCGTTTCTTTAATATAGTGTAACAAAAGAATATATCACTTCTTTTTCTATCTTTTATTTGTTAATATGAGGAAGTATCATTTATTAGATAGGTTGATTAACATGAATAAAACTATTTCACGCAGAACATTTCTAAAAAAAAGTATTGCCTCTTTATTAACCATCACCGGTTTAGGAATTGGCGGAAAATACTACATCCATAATATTGAACCGCATTGGTTAAAAACCAATCATATTCCAATCAGTCACTCCTTCATTCCAAAAGGATTTCACGGTTTAAAAATGGTTCAGTTCAGCGACACACATTTAGGGTTTCAGTTTCAATTAAAAGACTTACAAACACTTATCCAAAAAATAAATGCCCTGCAAGCGGATGTCATTATCTTTACAGGAGATTTAATGGACAAACCGGATAAATACAGGAATTACAAAGAAATTATTCCTGTGTTACAAAAGCTTCATGCTCCGTTAGGGAAATTCTGCGTATATGGAAACCACGATCACGGTGGTTATGGTTCTGAAATATACAAATCCATTATGGAAATGTGTGAATTTACGCTCCTACAAAACGCAAACATAGAGCTCTCTCTTTTATCAAAGGAATCTATTTATCTCACAGGTATTGACGACGCAATGCTCGGTCAGCCAGACTTTTCAGAAGCACTTTCTGATATTCCTGAAAGGAAGTATACCATTCTATTATCTCATGCACCTGATTTAGCAGATACAGCAAAGAACTATCCAATTCACCTGCAAATAAGCGGTCATAGTCACGGTGGACAAGTGCAAATTCCGTTTTTTGGAGCGCTTGTTACTCCACCTTTTGCTGAGAAATATCCGGAAGGCTTGTACAACATCGACTCCCTCACTTTATATGTGAATAGAGGAATCGGTACAACTCGCCTTCCTTATCGTTTTTTGTCGCGTCCAGAAATTACAGTGTATGAATTACAATCTCCACACATCTAGACTGATTCCTGCATGAATAATGACAAAATGCTGTACTAGCCAAAAAAATGCTGTAGAAGAAATGACATAATCCATGTCATTTTTTCTGTTGCTTTACAAATTTATTTTCTTATTTATAATAACGACATCGCTACAATATTGCCAATAAAAAATACGAATATACAGCCTATAATCGAACCTAGTATATATAAAAAGGCTTTAATATACTGCTGTTTCCCAAGCAAAAATAGGCTTTCTGAACTAAATGTTGAAAACGTTGTGAAAGCTCCTAAAAAACCCGTCATACTAAACAATTGCCACGATAAATCCAACTCATTTCCCGCTGAAATACACACGCCTAATCCAAAAGAGCCCACCAAATTAATAATTAAAATACTTAGTGCAATCGTACTTTCCGGTAAAATCCTCTTCAAGTACGTTTGCACGCTATACCTTGCAATAGCTCCAACCATTCCACCAATCCATACAAGAACAACATTCATCCTCGTTCCTCACTTCTTCTACCTAGAAATACATGTTGCCCAATGAAATAAGCGGTCAGTCCGCCTAACACCGTACACCCGATATATAATCCACTAAGTAGTATCGACTCTCTCATTAAAGCCACAGCTTCAGCAGAGAACGTCGACATCGTCGTAAACCCTCCGCACAAACCGGTACCTAAAGCTAACTGAAGAATCTCTCCTCGATTTCGATTCATAAAATAACTCGTGACTCCCCCTAGTAAAAAACTACCAACAATATTAATCAACAGGGTGCTCAATGGAAAAATGGATGACGGCAGTACTTCTTGAATCATATAGCGCAATACAGCACCAGATCCACCACCAACCCCAATAGCTAGTATTCGAATTAACATGTATACTCACCTCAAACTTCCATCCGTGTGAGGTTTCCTTCATCCCCCAATGCCCGCAGATGGTTATTCACATTCTACGACCACTAAAAGCTCCACCTTCATCAAATGGCCGTACGGACCTCATTGGTGAAAGCTGACCTTTAAAAACCAAAAGTTACATTTCCTTGTATCTCGCTAATCAGACCTTTACTACAAGAGGCAGCTGTTCGGCTCACGATAAACATAAGATAAGAGCAGTTATCTCCTTCCACCTTCTTTGCTTCTTTCTAAACTTGAGGTGAGGTCTTACTGCCTGTTAAATGTGGGATAAATATCATCATTATAACAGAATGGAGTGAAACAGGCTCTTTTCGGGGCAAATCCCATACACTATATAGAAAAGCATAAGCATGTAGATAGATTATTCGATAGGCTTTTCTAGCGACTTTCAATTAATGATAACCTATCTCTTCGCTCCTGCCATTCTACAAGGTGTGAAACTATATAGTTTTTCAAAAAGGAGGTTTTTATATGCAAACATATCCATACGATTACCCTGCCTACTCTTATCTTCCTTACCCTTATTCTACTTATTCATCCTACCCGATTGATCGATACGCTCCTGAACACCATCAATATGACGACGAAAGATTTTTTCCTCTTGGACTCGGCCTTGCCATACCAGCTGCGTTCATTGCAGGTTTAGCTGTTCCACTTCTTTGGAACCGTCCATTCTACCCGCCTTATCCTAGTTACCCTGGCTATTATGGCGGATTGGGTGCCCCAGGATTTCCTGGTTATTACGGTGGATTCGGACCTCAAGGAGTCCCTGCCTATCCGCCGCAAATGACTGCACAAGCAGCAACATCAGATACTATAAATATTTATAATCGAACCCCTAACCTGTAACAAACGTTCTGTCTCTACCTCATTATATCTTTCAATCATACCTCACTTCTAGATTAGAAGTGGGGACTTTCACGTTTTTTTTGAAAAAGGTCGTAAAACTAAAACATTTCTTTTATAAATCTCAGAATGACTTTCTTAAATATTGGAAAGTGGTATAATGATGATGCATAGATATGTAAATGACTTACAAACTACATAGATTATCGAACTAACAATGCTACCAAAAAGAGCATAAAGCTCACGAAGAAAAGGAGTTCCTGTAATGAAAGATATGAAAGGACAGTCTGAAATGGCAGATACCTCAACCGACTCCCTTGCGCAAGCAGTATTTATTGTCAACAAGCATGCAAAAACAGCTTTGGAGCCAAAATATTTGTATGACTTAAAACGCCTCGCTTTAAATAAATTGTTGAAAGAAGGTAAAGCAAAGAAAATAGGTCTCCATTTCTCTGATAACCCTCGTTTTGCTGCACAACAATCCGACGTAATCGTTACATGCGGTTCATATGTCTTTCACCTTCCACCTACAAAGGAAGATTTAAAAATTTTACCCCATCTTGGTAACCGTTCAGCATCCATTCGGAACCCTAAGGCTGTTATGTCATTATCGAAAGCAAAACAAATACTACAATCTTATACTGGACAAGCAAAGGACCCACAATCTAAACCAGATATGAAGAAAAAGCAGAACAAAATGAACCAACCTAACCAGCGATACTACAACCCCTTTCCTTCATCCTTTTTAGGTAAAGGATCGAAATACTAGTTGGAAATCTAATGAATTTTTACTTTTTTAGCATCATTGAACTAAGGATAAAGGTCACGATAAATCCCAATCGCCAATCCTAAAAAAACGAGTTTAAGACTATACGTCTCAAACTCGTTTTTATTATGTAGATTTATCCCGCGCTTAACAGGTAGTAAGCCCCCCACCTCAAGCTTATGAGAAAACAAAGAAGATAGGTGTGGAGAACGAAAGAGCCCACTGATGGAATTCACTTTATAAACTATATTCATCAATTAATTTAATTAAAGCAGTAATCTCAGGTTTACTAATTTGAGCATCCGCCCCAACAATCTGGCCTTTATGGCGAAGACTATCAGTAATTAATGAAGAGAAGATGATAACCGGCAGCTTGGATAATTCAGGATGCTGCTTAATTCTCTTCGTTAAATGATGCCCATCCATTTGCGGCATTTCAATATCTGTAATAACTAAATGCACTTCATCTGCCAGCGGTTTCCCTGATTCCACTATGCCCTCTAAATAATCTAATGCATCTTGTCCATTTTCAAAAAACTCCAAGTACTCAAAACCAGCTTCTGTTAACGTATCATGAAGCAATTTACGCAATAGCGGGGAATCCTCAGCCACAACCAATCTTGTTTGTGAATTTGAGCGTTTCCCAAGCTTTTTCACTTGCTGAATACTAATTCCTGTTTCTGGATTAATTTCAACGACAATTTTCTCAAAATCTAAAAGCAGAATCATGTCACCATTTAATTTAATGACCCCAATAATTTGGCCTTCAAGGCCTTGATACATATCAGAAGGTTTTTCAATTTGCGTCCAAGAAATACGATGTATTTGTGTAACCGAATGAACATGAAATACGACTTTTTGTTGATTGAACTCGGCCACAATAAACTTATCTTGTTTCGGATTTTCTGAAGCGGGGAACCCTAATGCGTCTGCCACATTCACAACAGGCAAAACTTCACCACGCAATTCAATAATTCCTTCTACATTAGGATGTGCGTGGGGCACAATAGTAATCGGAACAGGATTAATAATTTCTTTCACTTTAATGACATTAATCCCAAATTTATTTTTTCCAATACCAAATTCCACAATTTCTAATTCATTTGTCCCACTTTCTAACAAAATCCCTTTGTTTTCTTTCATATCCCTCGTCCTTCCTAGTTCAATTCCCATTTACTACATTTAATATACCATGTTTTGTTGCTATCAAATTAGATACTTTAGTGAAAATGACCTATTTTCAACAGAGAAACTTCACGTATTGGAGATAGGTTCCTTATTTCCGTCCACTCCCCTGCTCCACCAATCCCCTTATACTACATAATTCGGATTTCACCACTAAATTGTTAATAGTAAATGCCAAAATATTTTTGTAGTCGACTCTTATTCATCATTTTACTAATTATCAATGTTAGTAGTTAACATATTCAATAAACTAAAGGGGAAAATTAGTTATAAAACATGACATACAAATCATTATTGAAGGAATAATTAGAAGGTGTTAATATGATAAGCTTTATAGGGATTACTGATAAAAATAAGTTAGAAAATCATGTGTTTATAGATGATTTGAATTTCTCTAAATATAAATGGTTTTGGGTAGATTTTAATGAGCCTACTAAAGAAGAGCTAACACATTTAGAGAAAACTTTCCACTTTCATCCACTCGCTATTGAAGATTGTATACAGACACTTCAAAGACCAAAATTAGATTATTATTATGATTATACTTTTTATACTACACATCTCGTTCGAGAAGAAAAAAGAAAAATCTTAAAAGAGGAGTTAGATTTTTTTGTAGGAGAAAACTTTATAGTGACTTTCCACCTTAATCCAGCCATAGAAGTTTCTCAAGTATGGGACAGATTACTATCTCAAAAAAATGTTGAGAAATGGGACACATTCTATGTGTTTTATCAAATTTTAGACAAAATCGTGGATAATTACTTCCCATTAATTTATAAAATAGAAGAAAAATTAAATAAAATTGAAGATAATATACAAAATAAATCAATGAATCATTTAATGAATGAATTGTTTGATACAAGATATATGTTGTTAAATCTAATGCATACCATTCATCCAATGCGTGATTTACTTTACCGTATGCTAAACTCTCACCATTTGAGAGGTGTAAAAAAAAGAAAAGAATACTTCTCTGATATTTATGACCATCTTTTGAAACTATCAGAAATGATTATGACGGATAGGGAAGTAACTGCAGACATAAGAGATAGTTATCTCTCATTAAACTCTCATCAAACAAATAATGTGATGAAAGTTCTTACCATTATAACTTCCATATTTGCTCCTTTAACACTGATTGCTGGGATTTTCGGGATGAATTTTGAATATATGCCCGAATTAACATGGAAATATGGTTATTTCTTTTCTCTTGGATTAATGGGGGTTATTGGAATATCTATGTACTTTTGGTTTAAAAGGAAGGGGTGGTTTTAAGCCAGTGCGCCTTCCCCAGCATATTAAATCGAAAGTCTGGTATGATAGCCTCAAATGTATATATGCTTTAAGGAAAAGGTTTTCCAAGTTTACAGTACTTTTGATTCTTGAACTCTTTTTCTTTTTTGCTTACTATTATCCAGCCAGCTTTTTTTCATAAGATACCAGAACATAAGCGGCGCGATTCCTCCCATCATAGCTAGTACAACAAAATAACCATAGCACCAATTCAGCTCCGGCATAAAAGAAAAGTTCATACCATAAATCCTTTTGAATGATTTAACAATTAACTCTTATTATCCTCTTCCATCTTGTTAATAGAAAAACAATAAAAAATAAAAGAAGATTTATTTTCTTTATTTCGCCATGAAATGATAAAATATATGCATATTCAAAGGAGGAATAAAAACAGATGGATCATATACTTAATCCTCTTGTTAAATCGGTGGAAATATCCGGCATACGTAAATTCTATAATATGGTAGCCGATATTGAAGGGACTATTTCGTTAACGATCGGACAACCTGATTTCCCGACACCACTTCATATAAAAGAGGCAGCTAAACAAGCAATTGACGAAAATTATACAGTGTATACACATAATGCTGGCTATTTAGAATTAAGAGAAGCAGCTCGTGAATATGTAAAGAAGAAATATGCTCTTTCCTATCGAGCAGAGGATGAAATTATCGTGACAACAGGGGCAAGTGAAGCCATTGATATTGCCTTTAGAACTATTCTATTACCTGGCACAGAAGTCATTCTGCCTGGACCTGTTTACCCTGGCTATGAACCGATTATAAAAATGTGTGGTGCGGTTCCAGTATACGCAGATACAACGCAAAATAATTTTCGGATGACAGCCGATGTAATCGAGCCCTACATAACAGAAGCTACTCGTTGTATTGTATTACCTTATCCATCTAACCCAACAGGTGTTACATTAACGAGCGCCGAATTAGAAGCTATCGCCGATCTTTTGCGCGGCAAAGATATTATGATTTTAGCAGATGAAATTTATAGTGAATTAGTATACGATCAAGAACATGTTTCGATTGCTAGCTTCTTAAGAGAACAAACAATCGTGTTAAATGGCTTATCTAAATCTCATTCAATGACAGGATGGAGAATTGGCTTTTTATTTGCCCCGGCAAATATTTGTCAACATATTTTAAAAGTACATCAATACAACGTGACGTGCGCTTCATCGATTTCTCAGCGAGCAGCTCTAGCTGCGCTCACTACAGGATTTAATGACGCACTGCCAATGAAAGAAGAATATGCCAAACGAAGAGACTATGTATATAACCGACTTCAGGCAATGCAGTTAGACGTCGTTAAACCAAACGGTGCATTCTACTTTTTTGTTAAACTGCCAAAAGGATATACCTCTTCTCTAGATTTTTGCCTGAAGCTTGTTCAACAAACAAAGGTCGCTGTCGTTCCTGGTGAAGCTTTCTCTTCACTCGGAGATGACTATTTCCGTATTTCTTATGCGTACTCTATGGAAACATTGAAAGAAGCACTGGATCGAATCGAAGACTTTTTACGATAAGAAAGCCAATAAGAAAGAAATAAGCATGCAGTCCATCACAGACTGCATGCTTATTTACGCTTCACTTATAATATTTATACAATGCTTGTGTACCGCTGTTTTCCTCACCTGCTTCTGCAAGTTGGACATACAATGATTTACTTAGGGCAAGCCCTGGTGTATCCATCCCCATTTTATCAGCCTCTTCAAGCGCAATCGTCATATCCTTAATAAAGTGTTTAATATAAAAACCTGGTTCAAAGTCCTCTTTCACCATCCGTGGCACAAGATTCGTTAACGACCAGCTGCTAGCCGCTCCAGTAGAAATACTTTGCAGCACACGGTCTGGATCTAATCCTGCTTTTTTCGCATACACAATCGCTTCTGTCACACCAATCATCGTCGAAGCAATCGTAATTTGGTTACACATTTTCGTATGTTGCCCGGACCCTGCTTTTCCCTGGTAAACAACATTATTCCCCATGACTTCTAAGATCGGTTGAACCGCCTTAAAATCTTCTTCTTCACCGCCGACCATAATCGCAAGCTTGGCATCTCGCGCTCCAATATCCCCTCCTGACACAGGTGCATCAAGAGCTGCCATTCCTTTTTTCTTAGCCTCGCTCGCAATTCGCTCAGCTAAAGAGGGGGTAGACGTTGTCATATCAATCATATATGTACCAGGTTTACCGTTTACAATAAGTCCTTGCTCACCGAGATAAATATCCTCCACATCTTTCGGATAGCCAATCATCGTAATAATTACATTCGCATGCTGTGCTAGTTCTTTCGGTGTATCCGCCCATTTTGCCCCTTGATTCAGCAGCTCTTCCGCTTTTTCCTTTGTTCTCGTATACACATATAGCTCGTATCCTGCTTTTAATAAATGATGGGCCATACTTTTTCCCATAACACCTGTACCAATAAAACCGATAATTGTATTCTCCTTCATTAGTACCAATCCCCTCACTCCCAACACGTTTGTTTAAATTGATTTAACCATACCGCCATCTACTAAATAAGACTGTCCTGTTAGATACGTATTCGCTCCTGAAACGAGGAACGTCACGAACTTAGCAAATTCTTCTGGTTCTCCATATCGTCCAAGCGGAATATTTTTCAGTAATTGCTGAGATAATTGCTCCTGTGTAATTCCTTTTTTCTCAGCGGTTACTTCATCTAAATATTGAATACGCTCCGTTGCAATTCGTCCTGGTCCAACTGTATTAATTAAAATATTGTCAGGGGCTAATTCAACAGACAATGTTTTAGCTAACCCAACAATGGCTGTTCGGAACGTATTAGATAAAATCAATCCTTGAATTGGTTCTTTAATCGAAGAAGAAGCAATATTCACAATTCTTCCTCCCTTTTGCTTTAAATAAGGCAAGCTTTCACGAATCGTACGAATATAACTAAGTAAATTCAACTCAAAAGATTGCTGCCAATGCTCATCACTCATATCCGCAAACGTCCCTGCAGGCGGTCCCCCTGCATTATTGATTAAAATATCAATACTTCCAAACTCATCTACCGTCTTTTTGACAAGAGCCTGGATATCTTCTAGTTTCGTAAGATCTGTTACTGTATAAACAACTTTCCCTAATCCTAGCTTTTGCAGTTCTTCTTGGGCTTTAACAAGCTTCTCCTCATAACGGCCAACGAGCATCACATTACTGCCCTCTTTTACAAGCTCTTCTGCAATCGCCTTTCCCAGCCCTTGACTTGATGCTAAAATCAGTGCATTTTTATTCTCTAATTGAAAGTCCATTGTAATCCTCCTAATGTTATCAATTTACTTCTATGATTACTATTATAGCTGTCTATTAGGAAAAATAGGGAAATAAACTCTCAAATTTTTCGTTTATATACATGAAAAATAGCCGAATGGCTTTGTCCATTCGACATCAAAATCATAGCAGAGATTCACTAACATACATCATTCAGTGCTTGCTGAATAAATTGTTGGACATCCTCCGCTGTTTCCATATGTAATACGGCCTCTGCCAGCTTTCTCATTTCTGTTTGTGAAAGCTGATGAATATAAGAACGAACTTGTAAAATGGAAGCAGCATTCATGGAAAACTCCTCCACACCCAGCCCTAATAAAATAGGAATCGCTATTGAATCTGCTGCCATTTCGCCGCATAAACCTACCCATTTACCTTGATTATGAGCAGCATCACTCACCATTTTAATTAAGCGAAAAATAGCTGGATTGTATGGTTGATATAAATAAGCTACTCGTTCATTTAAACGATCCGCTGCCATCGTATACTGAATAAGATCATTTGTACCGATGCTAAAAAAATCAACTTCCTTCGCAAATACATCCGCCATAATCGCTGTTGCAGGTACTTCTACCATCATCCCAATCTCGATGTTCTCATTTACCTGTGTTCCGGCATTCAGCAGCTCTTGTTTCACTTTATTCAAGAGCATTTTAGCTGTACGTAACTCTGTTAAAGTCGTAACCATTGGAAACATAATTTTTAAATGACCAAAGACGCTCGCACGAAGCAACGCTCGTAATTGCGTCTCAAATTGAACAGGCTCTTTTAACGAGTAACGAATCGCTCTATATCCTAAAAAAGGATTACTTTCGTAAGGGAGATGCAGGTGCGGGACGTCTTTATCCCCTCCCACATCTAATGTGCGAATAACAACAGGTTTTCCTTGCATGCCTACTAAAATCGACTTATACGTTTGAAACTGTTTTTCTTCACTCGGTAACTCATTTCTCCCCATAAATAAAAATTCCGTACGAAATAATCCTACACCTTCCGCACCATTGAAGAGAACGCTGCTTCCCTCTTTCTCTGAAACGATGTTCGCTGCTAAAGTTACTTGATGCCCGTCTTTAGTTACAGTTGGTTGATGAACAAAATGATCCCATTTGCTTGTTATAGCTTGTTCCGCAATTTGTTCCGACTCATAGCGCTTCACTAGATCAGAGGTTGGATTAATATGAACCTGCCCTCTAAATCCATCAATAATTACCATGTCACCATGATTAATAGAAGCTAGCCCTTCTTTTACTCCTACAATGGCCGGAATATTAAGAGAGCGGGCAATGATAGCAGAATGCGATGAACTGGCTCCGCGTTCCGTGGCGAAGCCTTTTACATAAAGAGGGTTTAATCGAGCAGTATCTGACGGTGTCAAGTCATTGGCAATAATGATGACGTCCTCGGCTATTAAACTTAGATTAGGCAGATGAGCACCAAGAAGATGAGCTAACAACCGCGTTTTCACATCGTAAAGATCAATTGCGCGTTCCCTAATCAATAGATTATCATTCTGCTCAAACATCATCATAAACATATCGACCGTTTCCTGAAGCGCGAACTCAGCATTGATTTGTTCTGTTTGAATTTTATGTTGAATAGAAAGTAAAAATTCTGGATCTTCTAGTATAAGTAAATGAGCATCAAAGATGGCTGCGTGATTATCACCAATATGCTGTTCTGCTTTTGCCCGTATCATCTTGAGCTCAGCTCGTGACTTATGTATCATTTCTTGAAAACGGACAATTTCCGCATCACTGTTTTCAATCGTCCTTCTTTCGACAAACAATATAGGTTCGTCGAGTCGATACGCTTTTGCAATGGCTATTCCAGCAGAAGCGGCGACTCCACTTAATAGAGTGGACATATTAATGAGCTAAACCTTCTTTATCCAGCGTCTCCGTAAGCGTTTTAATCGCATCATTTTCATCGCTGCCGGTAGCTGTAATCGTGATATCCGCATTTTTACCAACACCTAAAGACATTACACCCATAATAGACTTAAGGTTCACCGTTCTCCCTTTATATTCCAATGTAATTTCTGAATCGAATTTACCAGCCGCCTGTACTAATAACGTTGCTGGACGCGCATGAATACCTGTTTCCGCAACTACTTTAAACTTTTTTTCTATCATATCAATCTAACCCCTTTATCAAGATAATCAACAAATTAGGAAAGCCTTTTCTTTTTAGATGAACAAGGAACAATCCTTCATTCTTCAGAATAGCATTACTACTTGTTACAAACAAACGAAAATCCAAACAAATAGTAAAAAATCAAGAAATTCTTATTAAAATTCATTTGAAAATCTCGTTTATAACTAATTGGTTTATAAATCTAATTGTGCATTCTTCGTAAAAAACACTTTATAGCTAAGCAAAATAAAGATAATAACGGTTAACGAGACACCGCCAAGCCCGCCTAAAATAACCGCAATTTGATATTCAATGGCCACTGTGGGACTAATTCCTGCAAGAATTTGTCCTGTCATCATACCGGGTAAAAAAACAATTCCCATCCCTAACATATTATTAATCGTCGGCAGAACAGCAGAATCAAACGCTTGATCAACATACTTCTTAACCGCTCTTTTAGGAGCAGCCCCCAGCATAAGCATCGCCTCAATTTTATCACGGTTGCTAGTTATTCCTTCATATAAATTTTTTAAAGCAAGCGTTAATCCCGTCATCGCACTACCTATAATCATCCCTGCTATTGGGATAACATAGCGCGGTTTATACCATGGTGTAAAATGAATGACAATGCCATTAAAGAATAATAGGGTAATAATCGGCCCTGTCATCATGCTGCATGCAATACACCACTTGATTTGTCGCTTAATTGGAAACTTCATTTGTTTAAAAATATTCATAATGGAAAAGATGGACATAGCTCCTAATATAGTAATCGTAATGACTGGATGTGGATCATTGAAAATATACGTTAACACATATCCTGCTATAAACAGTTGAATAGTCATCCGAAAAGTCGCAATAATAATTTCCCTTTCACGAGAAATCCCCCCGCCTTTTCACGATTACTAGTAAGATCACCACAAACACATATGCTGCACAAAGGCGCCAAAATTCAATATCAATGATACCGTTACTCTCCATACCTTCTTCACGCCCCTATCGTTTTTTCAGCATAATCGTTTGATCTGCACACTGCTCAACCAACTTTGTCGAATGCGTAATCATAATAACGCTCCCCCCTGCCTCCTTAACCTTTGCAAGAAAGCGCGTCATCACCTTTAATTCCGTTTCTTCATCTAAAGTAGCAGTCGGTTCATCCAACAGATACACTTCAGGTTGTAAAAGAAGAAGTCTTGCCAGTGCCACCCTTTGCTTTTCTCCACCAGAAAGTGTTTCGGAATCTTCCGATAACGCTTTCGGTAACTGTACAATCTCTAATACTTCTTCTAATTCGGCCAATGAGCAAGCAGGTCTTCCTGTAAGCTCTAACCCTACTTGAAGATTATGCTCAATCGTTCCTGGGAAAATCAAAGCTGTTTGTGACAGCATCGTTACCTTTCTGCGATAGGCAATGGGATCAAACTGTTCAATTGGTGTATCACGATACAAGATTTTTCCGCTATCAATATCTTTCATACGATTCAACAGCCGTAATAACGTCGTTTTTCCTGCCCCGCTTTCCCCTACAAGACAAGTGACAACGCCCGACTTCACTTCAAGATAATCTAGGTTAATAATATCTTTATAAACGACCTTTTCTAAAACAAACATCTCTCCGTATGCCCCTTTACTTTTCCCCTTCATTTAACTACACTATAACTTTAGTAAGAATATATGTTTTCTTTCTGTATCTTAATTCAATCATCAGAAATGTACAACCAATATAAATGGAGGTTCCTTATGTTACAATCCTATTTAAAATCTATCCTACTTGTATGTGTGAGTATCCTTTTACTCACCGCTTGTAGTGAAACAGAAACAATAGAAGAAAAAACAGAGAACGCAACAGCACAACAAATTAACTCTCCAAGCAAAGAAGAAACCGTTCAAGAAAAGAAAGGAAGCACCTTCACCGCAGAAATCGTTAAAGTCATCGATGGAGATACCGTGAAAATTAAGCTGCCAAACGGCAACAAAGAAACGGTCCGCTTACTTCTTATCGACACACCGGAAACCGTTCATCCATCCAAAGCTGTTCAACCTTTTGGTCCAGAAGCAAGTCAATTTTCAAAAGAATTAATGCCTCCTGGTTCTAAAGTAGAAGTTGAAACCGGCATTAGTGAACGAGATAAATACGGACGCTTACTTGCCTACTTTTATGTAGATGGCAAAATGGTCAACAAGATGCTGCTTGAAAAAGGACTTGCACGAGTAGCCTATGTGTATGCTCCAAATACAAAATATTTAGATGAACTAGAAGCCGTACAGAAAGAAGCCCAAAAGAAAGCAATTGGCATTTGGTCCATCGAAAATTATGTAACATCAAAAGGATTTAATGATTCAGTTGCAGATACAAAAGACAAAAAGCAAAAAGAGCCTACTGTTAATGAACAAACTTGTGAAAACCCAACTATTAAAGGAAATATTAATTCAAAAGGAGATAAAATCTATCATCTCCCTTCCGGTGCAAACTACGATGTAACAAAAGCAGAAGAAATGTTTTGTACCGAAGAAGAAGCAAAAGCAGCTGGTTTCCGTCCATCACAACGCTAAAACAGCAGCTAAAAACAAAGTAAACGGCCAGCTCTCTATAAGCCGGCCGTTTACCTTAACTACGCGGTTCATCTAAATATGTATAAACGACTTCCCCATTATGCTTCGCTTCTCCACGAAAATGTTTAAAATCTTCTCGCTTCACAAGCTGTTGTCGAAACGTCATGAAGTGCTCCTTTGTTACTTTATACTCCTGAATATCCCGATTCGCTAATTGATTAAGAATTGTTTGTACGTCTTGTTCGTTCATTGGATATACCACCATTCCTTTATCCTTTTCTTATAGGTTCTGTTAAATAACATTGTTCTAAAAACCTTTTTCATTGTAGCACATGTCCACTCCTAAAATATTTTTTGAATTTTTTGTAATTTTTTCTACTATTTTCTTTACGAACCTAAAAAAATAGTGCAAACTGTATAGTAAACTATTTATCTTCGTCAAATGAATAGTGTTTTTAATCCACCTCGCAATCGACTCTTAAATAATTTTGTAGTCGACAGACCAAAACAGCATATACATAGTTTAACCCTCTTTTTTGGTCCATTAATCTGAACTATGGAAGGATGATCGCAATGAAAAAAGCAGAAGTAGGTAATATTATTGAATTTCGCGAAGGTTTACAAGGAATCGTTGAGAAAGTAAATGAAAACTCTGTCATTGTCGATGTGACCTATATGGACAATTATCGAGATTTAGATCTTGAACAAAGAACAGTTGTCAACCATAAAAACTATACAATCATTAAATAATTTCCCAGTATACAACACAACAGTTGTACATCCCTCAACTTTGTAGATAAGAATGTCTAATTTGTGGCATTTGTGCTTATATTTACACATTCCTATAACTCCTTTCTAAAAGAAACGGCTATAATAGAAGGGACCTGTCGGAAATATTCTTGCTCATAAACACAATAGACATTTCAGAAAGTTGAGGGAAAACAGTATGACAAAATGGACATCAATCTTATCAGGAGTTGCTGTAGCAACATTAGTATTAACAGGATGCGGCACAACAGATAAAGACGAAGTAAAAGAACCAACAAACGAAGAAGTAAACGAACAGCAAAATGGTTCATCACAAGCTGAAGAAACAAATGACAACCAAAATGGCTCTTCAGAAAATGAGGAGACAAATGAAGAACAATCCAACGAAGCACACGTCATGGAAAAAAATTTAAAGTATACGTTAAACAAGGAAAGCAAAGAAGAAACAGCTTTTTTAAAAACGAGCGACAACCAACCATTTAACATGTACGTACTTCCGGAATTTGAATTAAGCTCTGAAGAACCTGGAAAAGATCTCGTTTTTTTATCTGAAAATGATGCCATTTCGATGCGTATTGAGCTATTACCAGAAGGTACAGATTTAGTAGAGACAGAAAAATATATGAAAACGTACCTTAGCAGTATTTCAGAATCAATTTCTGATCCGAAGCTCCAGATTGAAAATGGTGTCGGTTATGAAGTAGTGACACCAGACGATGAAGTCGTTACCTCCGTTTTAATCAAAAATGAGAAGGCTCCTGTTCTTCTTACAATGTTTACAACAAAAGAAGATGATTATCGAAGTGCCTTTTTAGAGATGGCAAAAACGATTCTTGCAAAAAAATAAAACAACGATAAGAGAAAGGCGCAAATAGCTCCTTTCTCTTGTCTATTCATTCAACTTTACTTCGCCAAACAAGCACTAAGAAAAGTAAACTGATGTACCCAAACAGTGGATATAAATAGCCAATTAATCTCCCATAGCCTACCTCACTAATAAAAAAGGCAATCATAAACAAGAGAAGAATTATACAAATACTTGGCACTTTCCAAAATCCACTAATTTGTCGTTCTAAACCAAATATATTTCCAATAACTGATGTGAAAATTTCCCCGTAGATCACAAGAATAAATACCCAATATAAAGTCTCTCCTGCTGATTTCATAATAATAGCGGAAGGAATTTCATAATCCGCTATATTAGGCAAAGTCATTAAAGCAAAATGACCCGATAACAAAATAATAGTGAGAAAGATTCCTCCAAGCATGCCGCCGCGCTTAATGGTTGCCTGATCTTGAACTTCATAGGCAATGGGCACAAGTACCGCTTGCGCCAGTGCTAAATTAAAAGCTGTATACGAAAAAGGAGAAACTAACACCTTTACCGTTATTCCTGTTTCTGGTATATGTAATAACGATTCAAAAAAACGCCCGTTTCCAATCGTTAACACACATAAGAGTACACTAAAACTAATCATGATTGGCACAACAAATGAATTAATAGCAAATAATCCCTGCGTTCCAAATATTAGAACTGCGATTGCAAGCACAATCGTTAACCAAACACCAGTATGTTTGGACATTCCTAACTGTTCCTCAAAGACAGCTCCTGCTCCAGAAAGCATCACAGCACTAACCCCTACCAGCATCGTTAAAAATAACAAATTAATAAGAGAAGCAATCTTTTTACCGAATAAATATTCATTAAACTCCTCATAAGAAGCCGCATGAATTCGAGAAGAAATAAGCATCATTTTTGTTCCTATAAAGATAAATAAATAACCTGCTATTAAAATCCCTAAAAAGCCGTATAGGCCGTATTGGGTAAAAAATTCAACAATTTCCTTTCCAGTTGCAAAACCGGCACCTACAATGGTTCCAACATAAACCGCGGCAATCTGAAAAACTCCTGCCCACCGTGACAACATCCCTTCGCCTCCTTATCCCATCTATATGTGTAGAAAAGGCGTTTTAGACAAGCTTATTACGGATTTTGCGAAAAGAAGGTGCGCTCCCCCTTTAGCTATGAGAATGGGCAGATATTATTCTCTATTTAAGACTCTATTATCGAACTCTGTTGGTTATCATAAAGTAAAACCTCCATCAATAAAAAAAGCTAATCGCGTAGATTAGCTTTTCCCTGCTTATAGAGCCTTGTCATCAACGGTTGCTAACCACGTATCAATAGTAGCAACAACCTCTTGAACAGTTCCATCTTCAAATGGTGATTTTAAGTTAGCTGCCTCAACAAGACCAAGAAATGAGCGACTGCCGCCTAAATCGCATAAATGTAAATAATCGTCCCAAGCGGTACGATCTCCTTCTATAGCTCGTTTCCAAAATTGAAACGCACAAATTTGCGCGAGCGTATAGTCAATATAATAGAAAGGCGAATTATAAATATGTGCTTGACGCTGCCAAAAGCCACCCTTTTCTAAAAAAGGATTACCATCATAATCACGGTGCGGCAAATATTTTTTCTCAATCTGTCTCCATGCTTGCTTTCTTTCATCTGGTGTTGCCTCAGGGTTCTCATATACAAAATGCTGAAACTCATCGACAGCTACACCGTATGGCAAAAACACTAACGCAGAGCTTAAATGAGAAAACTTATATTTATCGGTATCTTCCTTAAAGAATAATTCCATCCACGGCCAAGTTAAAAACTCCATACTCATTGAATGAATTTCACATGCCTCATAAGTAGGCCAATAATATTCAGGAATATCTTGCAAGCGACTTCGATAGACCTGGAAGGCGTGCCCTGCTTCATGCGTTAATACATCGATATCCCCAGATGTACCATTGAAATTTGAGAAAATATACGGAGCTTTGTAATCCTCAATAAATGTACAATACCCACCGCTTTCTTTTCCTTTTTTCGCAACTAAATCCATCAACTCATTGTCTACCATAAAGTCAAAAAACTCTTTCGTTTCTGCAGAAAGCTCACTATACATTTTTTTACCGTTCTCAATAATCCAATGAGCATTTCCCTTTGGTGTTGCGTTTCCTGTTTTAAATTCAAAGTTTTCATCAAAAAACTTTAAAGTCTCAACACCGATACGCTCTTGTTGACGTTTCTTTAAACGGCTTACAAGGGGCACGATAACTTCCTCCACTTGCTTCCGAAACTTAGCAACCATTTCCGCGTTGTAATCTGTTCGGGCCATACGGTAATATCCAAGCTCCACAAAATTCTTATACCCAAGCTTCGTCGCTATTTCATGACGTACTTTTACGAGCTCATCAAAAATTTGATCAAGCTTTGCATCATTGGATGCTAAAAACTGATAATACGCATCACTTGCACTCTTCCGCAGCTCGCGATTCGGCGACTCCATAAATGGCTGTAATTGAGCAAGCGTACGCTCCTCTCCTTCAAATTCGATTTTCGCTGAAGCAATAAGTTGTGAATATTCACTAGACAGCTTATTTTCCTTTTGCAATAACGGAATAACCGTTGGCGAAAACGTTTTTAACTGAGCTTCTGCTAGTTTGAACAGCTGAGGCCCCCACTTAGCTTCAAGCTCTTTCCTAAATGGAGAACGTACCAGCTCTTCATAAAACAACGATGTTACTTCTTCCATCTCTGGAGCGAACTCATCTAAATAGTCATTTTCTACTTTGTAAAATTCATCGTGTGTATTAATGGAATGACGAATGTGAGCAATATTAAACATTGTGCCCACAGAATTACGCATTTGATTAATGTCTTGTACGGCTTCTATTTGTTCATCCGCATTCTTTGCTTTTTTAAACCTCTCCATAGCGGAAGAAAATAGCTCTTTCACTTCCCCTATTTGTGGACGTTTATACTCGTATTCCATAAATGTCATGCCCGCACTCCCTTTTCTTTCATAATATATACCCCTAGTGTATAACCTCCCTGTAAGCATAGCATATTATCCGACATTGGAAATCTTTTCTCCTATCATTAAAAAAATGTTGAAGATCATCTATGTAAGATAACAGATTTATGCAACAAACATGTTTAATCCAACAAAAAGAACACCTCTTGTATAAGGTGTTCTTCAGTCCATCTATTTATTAAGATTGCACGCCATAACCAATCTTCTTAATTAATTCAATTGCTGTTTCTTTTTCTTCTGGAGTCAACGCACTCATAATATCATCAATTCTTTTTTCGTGTTCAGGGAACATCCCCTCAATAAATGCTTTTCCTTTTTCCGTAATTTGTGCAAACGTAACACGACGATCATCTTTACATGCAACACGAATTAAATATTCTTTTTGCTCTAATTTATCCACAACATATGTGATACTACCGCTCGCAAGCAAAATTTTTCCTCCTATTTGCTGCAGTGGTTGATCTCCTTTATGATAAAGCAATTCTAACACAGCAAATTCAGTAGGATTTAGCCCATGTTCAGCGATGTGTTTATTTACGATATCATTGATAGAGCGATGTGCTCGCGATAACACAATAAACAGTTTTAAAGAACGCTGAATACTATCTTTCTCCATTACTTCACAACCTTTAAATATTTTTAATTAAAATATCTCGAATTTAAATGATTGTAATATATTTCTCTTTCTTTGTCAAATTCACCTATTAAACACTAGGCTATTGTTTCTTTATACAGTTTGATATACTAAGAAACAGCACAGTAAATTCATACCAATAAATCTTCACGTGCTTCCCATGATTCAGCATAAACCTTTATATCATCCATCTTCCTTTATTAAAAGGAAAGAAAAATACATAAATGAAGGAGCTAGAAGTATCATGAACACGGCGACAACTAGTCAAAAAACAACCAAACAAAGTCAAGAAATGACATTACGTGTGTTACTCATCATTGGCTTATGCCATTTATTAAATGATTCACTACAAGCTGTTGTTCCAGCTATGTTTCCAATTTTAGAAAAGACGATGTCTCTTAGTTATACCCAATTAGGTATGATCGCGTTCACTTTAAACATCGTGTCTTCTCTCTTACAACCTGCCGTCGGTTTTTATACAGATAAAAAACCGATTCCCTATGCCCTTCCCATTGGACTGACAAGCACGTTAATAGGAGTTACATTGCTAGCCATTGCACCTACTTATTCTATCATTTTATGTGCGGTACTGCTAATGGGATTTGGCTCTGCTATTTTTCATCCAGAAGGCTCACGCGTTGCTTTTATGGCAGGGGGGCAAAGACGTGGACTTGCTCAGTCCATTTATCAAGTAGGAGGCAACAGCGGTCAGGCATTAGCTCCACTTATTACAGCCCTTATACTAGTTCCATTCGGACAAAAAGGAGCTCTTTCGTTTACACCTATTGCCTTTCTTGCTGTCATGCTATTACTGTATATTGCGAATTGGTATGCACATAAACTGGTAGAATTTAAACCGAAGACAAAGGCAGTACAGACGCACAACAAAGCATTAACGAAAAAAGTGTCCATCGCATTAAGTATCGTATTATTTATCATTTTTGCTCGTTCTTGGTATATTTCTTGTATGACCAACTTTTATAGTTTTTATTTAATTGAGCAATATGGATTTCCGATTAAGACAGCACAGCTTTTTCTTTTTGCCTTTTTAGCAGCTGGAGCCATCGGTACGTTTTTTGGTGGGCCATTCGCTGACCGTTTCGGCCGAAAAAATATCATTCTTTATTCCTTTATTTTGAGCGCGCCATTAACGATTCTATTACCATTTGTATCATCTACTATAGCCTTTATCTTGTTACTAATCATCGGCTTTATTATTATGACAAGTTTTTCTGTAACGGTGATTTTCGCACAAGAATTATTTCCTGGAAAAGTTGGCACAATGGCTGGTCTAACCGTTGGATTTGCTTTTGGAATGGGAGCTGTCGGCTCTGTTGCTTTAGGAGCAATCGCAGACGTAATGGGGATTATTACGATGATTAAAATCGTTAGTTTTCTGCCGATTTTAGGTATTATAGCAATCATTCTTCCTTCAGATGACCTATTAAAAAAATGGTATGCATAACCTTTTTCTAACTTTTGTATACTTTCAATAGATTATCTAAATGAAGTAAGGAGTACGATATGAGTGAAATATTAATAGGCAGCATTTTATCTGCCCTTTCAACCGGAGTCGGCGCTTTACCGATTCTATTTCTTAAAAACACAATCAGCCATCGCTTTCGAGATACATTGCTTGCCTTTACAGCAGGCATTATGATGGCTGCTTCCATTATGAGTTTAATTCCTGAATCATTAGCAAATGGAAGCTACATTCAGCTTGTTATTGGCATTTTCCTTGGCGTGCTAACATTAACATTACTTGAAAAAAACATTCCACATATGGATCTAGACCATAACAAGAGCGGAATTGAATTCGATGAGAAAGCATTGCTAATCGTTACAGCCATTACCCTTCATAACATCCCAGAAGGTTTATCGGTAGGTGTAAGCTATGCTTCGGATTCAGCTTCGGAAACAGGGAATTTAATTGCTTTTGCAATCGGCTTACAAAATGCCCCTGAAGGCTTATTAGTTGCCTTATTTCTATTTAATCAAAAAATTAGTAAGCTAAAAGCATTCATTATCGCAACCTTAACAGGATCGATTGAAATTGTTACTTCCTTATTAGGATATTATTTAACCTCTTACATTACTTTTTTAGTACCATACGGCTTAGCATTCGCAGCAGGAGCTATGTTATTTATTATCTATAAAGAATTAATTCCTGAAAGTCACGGTGACGGGAATGAGCAATCCTCAACATATTCCTTTATTATTGGATTACTTTTTATGATTCTTTTACTAGAAATCTAAACAAAATAAATGGCTGACTCGATGATTATAGGGGGTCAGCCTTCTTTAGCAGCGTCTATACGTCTTCTAACTTTGTAAGTTGCTGTTTTAAAATATACCGTCGAATCGGAAATAAAGTCCCTTCCCTACTATTAATAAACTGACATCCATAACGAAAACCATCTTCGGTTTCTTGTACATGTTGAATCATTACTTCCAGATGATTCATAGTCTCCTCCATCATAAACGATATTTTGTATGGCCTATGCGCCGAGAGCTTACGCGCACAAAAAAAGCCTAGTCCCGTAATACTCACATCCAAAACAGTAACAGGTATTTCTTTTTGCTCTGATTGTATATAAGCACGTATTTCACAACAGGTACGAACGGCTTTTCTACGTTCCCTTAAATTTAACTGATCAAACCAAGGGATATATAGGTATAAATTATGTTGTTGTTTTTTTATAATTTTTGTATCAAACTTTTGATCATTAACTACACAAGCAACAGAATCCCCAGCATGAAACTCTTTTGAATCCTTAATAATTACATTCATTAGCTCCCCTTCAACTGAGAAAAGAGCAGCCTGCGTAACTTCTTGATTCTTCAATAATTGTATAAACTCCATACCATCTTCCTTTGTTCCATCGTGATGCTTTTTATTATACCAAACAATGCAACCTTTTTTGAGAAAATTTACCCAAAAGATATTTCTAATTTGTCTACCTGTTATATTCCTTGTATACAGGTCGGTTTACCCACAATCATGCCCAATAACCAAACTCTCTTTCACTTTTACTTTCACTTTCACAGCTAAATGATGCTGTAAAATCAAATATTCATTAATTAATAAATCCAATTCTTGACTTGAACGAACCGTCGGCTCACCATTCATTCCATACACTCGGGCCAGTTCCATCATCTCTATTCTCTTTATATTTATTTCAGCCGAGACTTCTCTCGGGCTCCTTAATTTTTTCAACTTCATAGTAATTGGCCTGATCCCCCTATTAATTATAGTCTCTATAATTAACTAGTATTACAAATTAAACAATATATGTAAATAGATTCGCAAAATAAGACAAAACTTTTCATTTTATGCTGTACAAACAAACGAACAAAGAAATAATTTTTGACATTTTCTGTAGGTTTTCATATAAATTAAAAGGAACCAATAAACTAGATTCTGTCAATTAGTAGCATCCCTTTAACCTTTAATATAAGCCAGATTACCATCATTACGTCCGATTTTCTTATACTAGCACTACATGAAAGAATTCCTAGTTGCATCATCATATCGATAGAGCTATGATTATTTAGTGAAAAACCAGACCGAAATACAATAATTACCAAAAGGATTCTATTACACTTTTAAGGAGGGGCTATGCGACATCGCGATACTTATTTTGACAATGCAAAATTTATTTTGATAGCTTTTGTTGTTTTTGGACATTTGCTTAATTCATATATTTATGAAAGTGAGATTATTCAAGCCTTATATAAAACAATCTATTCTTTTCATATGCCAGCCTTCATCCTTGTATCAGGATTATTTGCTAAAGGCTTTTATGAAAAAGGATATATCTTAAAAATCACAAAAAAATTAATTCTACCTTATATCATCTTCCAAGTGATTTATACGGTTTACTATTATTATTTATATCAGCGTTCATCATTATCGGTTGACTTACTTGACCCGCAATGGTCTTTATGGTTTTTAATCAGCTTATTTTGCTGGAACATTATGTTACTCGGTTTCGCAAAACTTCCCCCTTCTATAGGCATTAGTTTATCAATTATTATTGCCTTATTAGTCGGGTATATCGATTCGATTTCCAATTATTTAAGTTTATCGAGAACATTTGTGTTCTTCCCACTATTCTTAATTGGCTATCATATTAGTAAAGAGAACTTAAAGAAGCTAACGAAACCAAGTATTCGAATGACATCGTTTTTAATCATGTTGTTTGTTTTCATCGGTTTTTATGTATATCCCGATATTAATTATAAATGGTTGCTCGGTTCTAAGCCTTATTCAGAACTTGAAGAAGCAACGATTATTTCCATGTTTAAGCGGCTTGGCTTTTATGGTTTAAGTTTAATTATGGTATTTGGTTTCTTATCGTTAATTCCTCGTGGAAAATACTTTTTCACAAACTGGGGAAAACAAACTCTTTATGTATATTTACTCCACGGTTTCTTTATTAAATTCTTCCGTGAAAGTGAATTTCATAATTACTTTAATAATACAGAGTATTTCATCATACTCGTTGCCATTTCGTTTGTATTAACGATTATTCTTTCAAGCAACCTTGTAGGGTCATTTGCTCAACCAATGATTGAATTAAAGCTATCTCGATTTAAACAATTCAGGCAACATCCCAAAGCTGAACGAACAAAACAGCATGAATCAACAACACATTAAGCATCTCTACGGAGGTGCTTTTTATATTAGGCTATGTTAATAGACATTGATGCAATTTTCCGCTTAAAAGAGCCAAAAATAAACAACGTTTTTTAATGAAGTCTAATCATAAAATTTCACATAACTATTCGTTGTACGAGTGTAGGATGCAAGATTCATTTTTCAATCTCGTGCTGCTATGTTAAAATAAATGATTAGTGACTTAATTTATACAAGTGATTGTTTACGAAGGAGGCATTGCGTGTACACGCATTGTAATTATGAATACAATTATTACGACATTAAATGCAAAATATATCCATACATCTCTATCCATTCGCTATTTAAAAGCTTATGCAGAACCTGATTTTTCTGTTCAATTAGCTGAATATACGATTAAAGATCCTATCATGAACATTGTTGGTGACTTACATGCGAAGAAGCCAGATGTCATTGGCTTTAGCTGTTACATTTGGAATATTGAAGAAACGATGAAAGTCGTAGCCATGTTAAAGAAGATCAATCCAAATTTATGTATCGTTCTCGGTGGACCTGAAGTAACGTACGATGTTAGTGAATGGCTCGATCTTATTCCTGATGCGGATTTCATCGTTATTGGTGAAGGAGAAATAACCTTTAAAGAATTATTAACAGAACTAAGCGGTGAAAGAAACTTCAAAAGAATTGGCGGAATTGCCTACCGTCAAGATGGAAAGAAAATCATTCAGCCACAGATTGGAAAAATTGATTTAAAGACGTTACCATCACCGTATCGTTTTGAAGAAGATCGAGAGGCGCTTTCAAAACGTGTCGTCTATATTGAAACGAGCCGTGGCTGTCCGTTTAACTGTCAATTCTGTTTATCTTCTATTGAAGTGGGCGTCCGCTATTTTGATCGCGAGAAAATTAAAGCAGATATTCGCTACCTAATGGAGCACGGTGCCAAAACAATTAAGTTTGTCGACAGAACCTTTAATATTAGCCGAAGCTATGCAATGGAAATGTTCCAATTCCTAATAGACGAGCATCGACCAGGAACAGTTTTTCAGTTTGAAATCACAGCCGATATTATGAGACCGGAAGTAATTCAGTTCTTAAATGACCATGCACCAGCAGGGCTTTTCCGCTTTGAAATTGGTGTACAATCCACCAATGATCAAACAAATGATCTTGTCCAACGAAGACAAAATTTTGAAAAGCTGACAAGAACCGTGACAATGGTGAAGGAAGGGCAAAAGATTGATCAGCATCTCGATTTAATTGCTGGTTTACCTGAAGAGGATTATTACTCTTTCCAAAAGACCTTTGATGACGTATTTGCACTAAGACCAGAGGAACTACAACTAGGCTTTTTAAAAATGCTGCGCGGAACAGGGTTGCGTATTCGCGCTAATGAACACGATTATATATACAGCGACCATGCCCCTTACGAAATTCTTGGTAATAATGTGCTATCGTTCGATGATATTGTACGTATTAAACAAGTGGAAGATGTATTAGAAAAATATTGGAATGATCACCGGATGGACTATACGATTGAGTATTTAATTCAGAATACATTCCCCTCTCCATTCGATTTCTTCCAACAGTTCGGGACGTATTGGGATGAAAAAGGATGGTCTCGAATCGGACATCAATTGGAAGACTTATTCCGTCGCTTACAGCAATTTTTAGCGACGAAAGACGAGATTGAAACAGATTTTGTTACCGGATTAATGAAATATGACTATTTAAACAGTCAGAAGTATAAACCGCGAAAAACTTGGTGGGAACCTTCTCAAAAGCAAGAACGTAACTGGATATACGAAGAAATTCTAGCAGATTCAACAAAGTTAGGTGAACAGTTTGCTTCCCTGCAATTAAATGAAAAAGATTTGCGTAAGCATACAATGATTGAAGAACTTCCATTTGATTTAAATACGTATTTAACTACAGGTAAAATGATGCGCCACTCCTCTGTTATGGTTGCTTATTTTGATCCTAGCGGAAAAGGCTCCACCATCTATTCATATACAACTAATTGATGAACAAAACCCCTTTTCATCCAGACTGATGAAAAGGGGTTTCTTTGCTTATCCTGTAATCACTCGTTCTTTTGGATAATGATAATTTTCCGTTACTTCTTTACGCCCTACACTGAATAATAAAGATGTAATCCCTACTCTACCAATAAACATCAAAATCATCAGAAGACCTTTCCCAAATTCACTTAATTCAGGCGTAATTCCTAAAGACAAACCGACTGTCCCGAAAGCAGAGCATACTTCAAAAACAATCGCAGTTAACGTAAAATCTTCCGTAATCATTAAAATAAAAATACTGCTAATGCTGAGAAGTAAACCAACAATGAATACAGCCATCGCTTTAAAAATATCATCAGGATGAATCTCTCTCTCAAACACCTTAATCGACCGTCGACCTCGCGCAAAGTTCCATACAAATAAAAGAAGAATGGCGACAGTCGTCGTCCGAATTCCCCCTCCAACAGAACTAGGGGAAGCACCAATAAACATCAGCAAACTGAGGAGTAATAAGGTAGGCTCCGAAAAAGCTGTAATATCCATCGTGGTAAGCCCTGCACTTCTCGTTGTAGTAGACATAAATAAGGAATAAAATAAATACTCATGCCAACTTTTATCTTGCAAGAAACCATTCCACTCCATTAATAAAATAAATAAAGTACCAGCAACTACTAGTCCAAAAAATGTAATGGAAGTTAACTTTGTAAACAAAGAAAATCGAAACTTAAATGTGCGTTTTCTTGACGTAAAAAATTCTCTTAATTCGATTAAAACAGGAAAACCAATTGCTCCCGAAATCAGTAAAATCATGACGACTGTTTGAACAAAATAATCATGTTGATACGGAACCATGGAAATCCCCGTAATGTCAAAACCGGCATTTGTCGTTGCACTAATGGACATAAACAAACCATCTAGCATCGCGCTTCCTAAGTCTGGCTCATATTTGAGAAACCATATTCCAAGAATAAGTGCACCTATAAATTCAATCACCAAAAAGATTTCAATAATTTGTTTTAATAATTTAACAGCACCTGATAATTGCATCTGATTTTGATCGGCCATAATTAATTGACGTTCTTTTAAACCGATTTTCTTGCCTACGATAAGCCAGAAGAAGGTTCCTAACGTCATAATCCCAATTCCGCCAAATTGGAGAACAAACATCAAGATAAAATAACCCGGAACCGTAAGCACTTCCGATACGTTAACAACCGATAATCCCGTTACACTAACGGCACTCACTGCCGTGAATAAGGCATCACTAAAGCTATATTCCACTTCTGGCCGAATCGCAATTGGGAGGCTAAGCAATCCTGTAGAAATACTAACGGCAATAAAGTAATACCCAATAATAAGCTGAGCAGGAGAAAGCCTAGCCAATATTTTTTTAAACATAGTCATCTACACGTTCCCGTTCCTCTCATTCTGTTGACATTCTCTTCAAACGTATGTAAAATACAGCTCTACTCGGTCAAACATCCTCTTTGTAGGATGCTGATCCTGGATCGAAATTATCAATTCTTGTCAAGCCATGAATCTCCCGTACCATTAACTTATTGAATTAAAATAATTTCTTAACCTAGTGTACCCGTTTTTCAACCATTTTCCAATCCTTCTCGGCTTATTCCATTCCTTCAACTATACGGTGCTCTTGCCAATAGAAAAGCAACCTCAACGCAACTAAAAAAAATTAATCTACTTATACTATGACTACAGCGGCAAATGCTACTGTATAACATATAAACTAAAGGAGATTATAACATGGCTAATAATAACAGCAGTAATAAATTACTTGTTCCTGGAATTGAACAAGCTTTAGAACAAATTAAATATGAAATCGCTTCTGAGTTTGGCGTTCAATTAGGATCTGATACGTCAGCACGTGCAAATGGATCTGTAGGCGGAGAAATCACAAAACGATTAGTGCAACAAGCTCAATCTCAGCTTAGCGGTAAATTTTAATACAATAGAATAACATGGCTAAAGCCCGGTCTTTGACCGGGCTCTTTCGTTAATCATTATGACGATGCTTCTCTCCATCATTATTTTCTTTTTGTGATTACCTTCATTACCTCAATGGGATTTCTCTTCTTTTATTGCTCTTTCTTTTGTTGTACTTTCCTTTGCTGCTCTTTCTTTTGTTGCGCTTTCTCTCGTTGCGCTTTTTGCCAGTTCTTCTCTTTCTCTCGTTGTACCTTTTGCCGTTCCTTCTCTTTTTCTCGCTGTACTTTTTGCCATTCCTTCTCTTTTTCTCGCTGTACTTTTTGCCATTCCTTCTCTTTTTCTCGTTGTACTTTTTGCCATTCCTTCTCTTTTTCTCGTTGTACTTTTTGCCATTCCTCCTCTTTTTCTCGTTGTACTTTTTGCCATTCCTTCTCTTTTTCTCGTTGTACTTTTTGCTGTTCCTTCTCTTTTTCTCGTTGTACTTTTTGCTGTTCTCTTTCTCTTTTTTTCACTACATGTTCTTTTTTTGATGAAGATAGCTTTTCTTTGTTAGACTTCTCCACTTCTACTGACTTTTGATTATCCTTCAACCCCGACTGACTAGAAGATTTCTCATTTGTTGCTTGTTTTGTTTCCTGATTCGTTTGTAAAGGCTGAGCCGTCTTTTTCTCTTCAGTCTTCTGAATAGGAGTATTCGTTATTTGACTTTTCTCTTGTGATTGATTGTCTTGATTCGTTTGAATCTTCTTTTGCTGACTCTCCCGTTTTTGTTCAACATATTTCCCTGTTGAGAGCCCTTGTCTTTTCGCTTCATTACGCTCTTCTTTTGTCGCTTGAATAACTTGTACTTTTGTACGATTTATCGGCCATTGCTTGGGCATATGCTGCAGCTCTTTATTTAATTGCTGACTGACCTTCTTATTCTTTTCGATCATGGTTGTGGAAACGACAATTTTCCGTGTAGAACCCTTCAGATAACCTAGTTCCTTTGTCTTAGTAACAATATTTTCAGTCACCGTCGAAAGCTCTTTATTTTCCCATACACCCAATTCCTTCACGACACGTTTTCCATCATCATTTAATCCCTTTAGTTCAATCACATCTAAATCATCATCTACACCTATTTCAACACTAGGATTTACATCAATCGTCATGTAAGCAGAGACATGAGCCGAGGGCTGAACAGTAATAATTGAGAAAAACAGAAGACAAGCAGAGGCAAACGTACCAATAACGGCTATTTTCTTAGAAGAAATGGGAAACGTTCGTTCTACTGGGATAATCGTTACTTCATCACCAATTTCATACACTCCGTTATCCCGGTTTCTTCTGACAAACTCACCTTCTGGGGTCAACAACGTAATATGTCGTTTAGTCACTGATAGAACTATACCCTTTTTCACTGCTGAGTCACCCCTTCTATGTAATGCGCTAAGTACATAAACTCTTCATTTAAAATGATACACATCGCAATAATATATTTACGATGTCGTTCAATCGTTTTTCTACTCACTCGTACTTTTTCTTCTAATTGTTTAATCGGAAGCCGTTTCTTCATAAACAAAAGTTCTCTTAGCTCCTCATCATCCATTAATGTCTTTGCAATAGAAATCGCTCCTAAACGAGCATCTATATGCTTTGGTGAATGATGAACTAATTCTTGAAAAGATAAGCCAAATTCCTGTAAACGACGATTATAAAGAAGAATTTCCTCTCTTCTTTTTAATGTTTCTTGCTCCTGTTCAAATGCCTGGATGGAATTCTGATCATCGAGAAATGAATCATCGCCCCCCTCTTCATTCCAAACAGACTCCAAAATCACTTCCTTATTCCTTGACTGACTTCTTAAATAATCAATCACTCGGCGCTTAATAATAACCTCAGCAAACGCAAGCAAAGACTTTCCTTTTTCACATGAATATTTATCAATTGCTTCATTGAAAGCAATCAGACCAATACTGTATTCATCATCTGATTCATGAATATATCGATTACAAACGCTTGAAACTGTTTTAGCAATAAAAGGCTTATAAGAATCGATCGTGTCATTTCGAAGCTTCGTGTCACCTTGTTGAATTTTGATGACGCACTCTTCTAATGAACGTTTTTTCTTCAATGCTGTAAATAAAAAACCTATCATGCGTACATCTCACTCCTTTTGACCATTAAACATAAGGTCAATATATTAATCTTAAGCGGAGCAGATGTGAATCACAGTTTCAAAAGTCCTATTTTCAAAACAAACTGATATTTCCATTATGAAACATAAGAAAGAATGCCCATTTTTCAGATTAGGTGTTTCCTCTTTATCCGAACTCCCTATAATAATACGAGATAGCAGATTTTTTTATGGGGATATTCGATTCAAAAAAAAATCCAGGCGCCATATCAGACACCTGAATTGTTATTTAGACTTCTTGTATTTGTTTGTCTTTTTTGTCCTGTTTGTCTTTTTTTCCGGATAATAGAAAAGCTCCAACTGCAATTCCAAGTAACACAGTCCAGAAAATCGACTTCCATACAATCGATTCTGGGAAGTGTTCATTAATGACTCCTAATGACGGATGAGCAAGTGTATGAACAGCCAGCTTTACGCCAACCCAACCTACAATCAAAAAGGCTGCTGTTTCAAGTGATGGTCGTTGATGCAATATTTTCACGAACGCATTAGCTGCAAATCGCATAATAATTAGGCCGATGATTCCACCTAAGAACATCACCGAAAACTGTCCGCCATCAATGCCGCCCACTTTGAACCATCCTGTTTCAGGAAGGGTTACTGCTAACGCTACAGCTGCAAGCATGGAGTCAATCGCAAAGGCAATATCTGCAAGCTCTACTTTTAAAACAGTCATCCAAAAGCCAGAAGTGGCTTTCGCTTTCGGCGCAACATCCAGCTCATTCCCATAATACTTTTTATAAATATTATGAAAAGCAATAAATAGTAAGTATAAGGCACCAACCGCTTGAATTTGCCATATATTAACCAAATATGTGATAAGAAACAAGCTGACAAAACGGAATATAAACGCTCCAAATAATCCATAAAATAACGCTTTTCGTTGTTGATCTTTTGGTAGATGTTTTACCATGACAGCCATAACAACTGCATTGTCTGCGGCAAGAAGTCCTTCAAGGGCAATTAATACGAGAAGAACCCAGCCGTATTCCAATAATAGTGATGCATCCATTTACTTTTCCCTCCAATAGTCAGTATGTCTTCCCCCCCTATCGGCATTCGGCAAAACAAAAAGACCTCTGCCGTAATAGGCAAAGGTCTTGCTGAACATGAAGTCATGTCAACAAAGCCGATGAATGTCTCCATCCATGTAATGACGACTTTGTTTTAGGGCGAACCCTAACGCTACTCCCCTTTGATTAAGGAAAAATCATATTTAATATATTAGTAGTATATGATATACCTTTCTATAACACAAGTATTTTTTAATTGATTGTGAAAAAACAGGGAAATTCTCCTTATTTATCCTTAAAATTCGATAATTTAAGTAATTGTCGATAGCTCTTTATAAAAGAAACCCAACTGATTTTCCTAGCGAAATACTGTTGAAAAAGCGAAAGGAAATGGGTATATTTACCCTCATACGGGTACCATTGAATTTCAGCGGACTTTTTCCCTGAATCATGTACAATTGCTTTTTCATGACAAAAAATACGAAGGCCACCTTCACCATGATAGCTGCCAATCCCACTCTGTTTCGCACCGCCAAACGGTAAATGAGGATTAGCAACTGAAACAAGCACATCATTAATATTAACAGCCCCTGTCACTAATTGCGCCGCAATCCGCTTTGCTCTATGTTCATCAGAGGTCCAAACGCTTGAATTTAAACCGTATGCACTATCATTTGCAAGCTGAACTACCTCTGCTTCTGTATCAAAAGGAATAACAGGCAGCAGGGGGCCAAAGGATTCTTCATTAATTACTTTCATCGTATGATTCACATTTGATAAAAGTGAAGGTTGGATAAAACACGTACCTTGCTCCCATTCGTCAGGTGCGGTCCCTATTTCAAGCTTTGCTCCTTTATCAAGAGCATCCCGAATATGATCGGCTACAATATCCAATTGGGCAGGGAATGTCATCGAACCAACATCATCATGCAGCGAATCTCCTTGTTTTAAGGAGGCTACTTTTTTCTTCAATAGCGTCAGAAATTGTTCGTAAATCGGACGTTCTATATAAAGTCGTTCAACGCTCATACATACTTGGCCGCTGTTTGTAAATGCTCCCCATAAAGCTGCATTTACAGCCCTCTCTATGTTAGCATCTTGAAAAACAATCATCGGGTCTTTCCCGCCTAGCTCAAGTGTCGTTGGAATCAATTGCTTTGCCGCCACTTCTGCAATAATCTTTCCTGTTCGCACAGAGCCTGTAAAGAAAATATAATCTGGCTTTTGTTCTGTAAGTGCCGCACCTAACTCTTTTCCACCATGAGCGAATTGAACAACACCTTCTGAAAAACCAGCTTCTACAAATAATTCTTCTATCATTTTACCAACTAGAGGAGTTACTTCGGAAGGCTTCGCAATGACTGTATTCCCCCCAACAAGGGCAGAAATCATAGGAGTTACCGCTAGTTGAAAAGGATAGTTCCACGGGGATATCACAAGTACAGTTCCCCTTGGCATATACTCCACATATGATGTTTTCCCAATTAATAATAAAGGTGTTTTCATTTTTCTTCGTTTAAATAACTTTTCAGCATGCTTTTCAACATACAGCATGGCATCAAGCGTTGGCATTAAATCTGCCACAAGTGCTTCTGTTTTGACCTTTCCTGTATCTTTCGAGATGATGTCAGCAAGCTTATCCATCTTGTCCACAATTAAAAGCCTTAACCGCCGAATATATTCAATTCTCTTCGAAATAGAAAGTGTTGACCACATATCAAAGGCCTTATGTGATTGTTCATATAGCTTAGGAATGGAGTCAAGCGACGTTTCCTCCAGCTCAGCAATCTTCTCACCAGTTGCTGGAGCATATACATTCCACTTCATTTGTTGCTGCACCATGTATCCCTCATCCTCGTCTGTCATCATTCATCTTAGCTCCATTATATAACTTTGTTCATATTATTAAAAAAATCAGCTATATCCGCTAAGCTTATTGTATAAAACATTTCACCTTCACGCTATTTCAAAGAAAAAAACCTCAAATTTCATTTTCCAAAGGAAGTTTGCCCCTTCTTGGCGAAAATATGATTTTAGAGGAATTTTTTTTACCATTACAGGCAGTTTTCCGTTACTATAGAGAAGGGCGATTTGGTCGCTCATATGTAAAATAGAGGTGAACGCACAGGTGAAAAGAATAATTAAAGCCTACGACTATCCAATTTTTATCGCTATTGTGCTACTCTGCTTATTCGGACTCGTTATGGTGTACAGTTCTAGCATGATTACAGCTGTAGGGCGTTACAACTACCCAATGGATTATTTTTATGACAAGCAAAAGATGGCACTAATCCTCTCTTTTGTAGCCATGATTGCGACGATGATTTTTCCTTATAAAGCTTATCAAAATAAAAAGTTTCTCATGTTTCTCATGTTTGGTATTGCAGGCTCATTAATCGCCGTCGATTTATTCGGTCATGCTTCAAGCGGGGCTCAAAGTTGGATTAGAATAGGATCTAGCTCGTTTCAACCAGCGGAATTCGCGAAGCTAGCGATGATTATTTATCTTGCCGCTATGTACGGAAAAAGACAAGATCGTATTAACAATATTGATAAAGCAGTCATCCCGCCGATTTTGTTTCTCATTGGGATTTGTTATTTGATTGCTGCCCAGCCCGATTATGGGTCAGCAGCCATTATCTTTTTCATTTCCTGTACAATCATTGTCTCTTCCGGAATGACGCTAAAGAGCTTAAGCAAACTTACAATTATCTTCCTGATTTTTGCGGGTATTTTCGCTCTAGTTGTACTTATTACAGGAAATTTATCGAATGTATTTTCCGATAATAAAATAGCTCGTTTCACAGGATTTATGGACCCTTTTGGTAAAGCTGGTGATGATGGATATCAGCTTGTTAACTCACTTCTTGCCATTGGATCGGGAGGATTAACAGGGGTAGGTCTAGGCGATAGTGTACAGAAATATGGATATCTTCCAGAGGCACATACCGATTTTATTTTGGCAATTATTTCTGAGGAATTAGGTATTTTTGGAGTAGGATTTGTATTGCTTACTCTTGGATTTATCGTGCTGCGTGGATTTATACTATCCGCTAAATGCAAGGATCCTTTTGGAAGTCTATTATTAATTGGAATTTCTTCAATGATCGGCATTCAAGTATTTATCAATGTTGGCGGAGTAATAGGCTTAATTCCAATTACAGGAATCACTTTGCCCTTTATTAGTTATGGAGGAACTTCATTGCTGCTCATGATGATTTCAATGGGAATCTTTCAAAATATCATTATGCGTATGAATCTACTCGAAGAAAAAGAAAATAGCACTCCAAAGATTGTGGAGGAGATACATAACAGCCAGTAAACACTTACTGGCTGTTACTTTTTATGATAGACTAACAGCGCAAACCTGCAACTTCAAACGAGAAAAGAATTGTTTCCTAAATAACTATGTTATACACTCACTAATACTTTGGGTGTTTTTTCTGGTTTGCCAAGATAATAGCCTTGAGCCAGTTCAATACCAATATCACGACAAAATTCAAGCTCTTCTTTTCGCTCAACCCCTTCAGCAAGCGACGTTATCCCAAGTTCTTTAGAAATATTAACTAGTTCAATTAATCTCTTTTGTTTAGTTAGGTCTTGATGGCAGTTCATGATATGTGCTCGATCAATCTTCACATAATCTGGAACAAGCTGCATTAGCACTTCTAATGTCGAATGACCACTTCCGAAATCATCTAGCGCTACTTTAATCCCTTCCTGTTTATATACACTAAAAATTGTTTTTAAATGATCTATGTCTACGATTTCCTCTGTTTCAACAACCTCAAATACGATATCTTCTGGTCGTACATGATGGCGCTCAATGTGTTGGATAATACTTTTTACACTGAATGCTGGATTATAAATGGTTGAAGGTAAGAAATTGATAAAACTTTTAATTCCATGAGGGATAACACCCATTCGAGATTGGATGGCTGTTTTCCTTGCTTTCATATCTAATAGATAATGCAGTCCTGTAGCTTGGGCAGCTTCAAACAACCGGCCAGGTGAAACTCTAGCTAAAGGATCTCGTAATAAAGCTTCAAAGGCAATGATTTCATTACTGTACAACGAAACAATAGGCTGAAAGAAGCTGATAAATTCCGTCTGACGAATAATTTGAATCATGTCATGTTCTTTTATATTTTGTAATAATTGATGAAGCGAGTACATAATAGACGGCTGACATATTGCTTGAACTAGATTCCCTTCTATGTGATCGCATCTATCTAATTTTGAAAGGATTGTTTGTACTTGTTCCATCACGCCCTCTTTGGAACGATAAGAGAGATACAATCCGCCATTTGCCTTAATAGCTTCTGGATACATATTTTCCATGTCATCCATCCCATGAAGAAATAAATATCCTTCCTCTCTAAAAACAAACATTAAGTCACATGAACTACAACACATCTTGTCCATTATAAAGGCCCCCGTATATAACTGCTCTACCTATTATTAATTGTACATGCAGAATCGTATAAAAACCATAAAAACAACGACTTTATAACTATTTTCCATCAAATAATTAACTATGGTATGTCCTGTCCTATGATTTTAGACCTAAATAAATAAAAAATCAATAGCATTTGTAATCAACGCCAACAAAAAATAGCTCATGCAAACTGCTATACATGAGCTTTAAATTAAACACTTATTTTATCCCACTCTTAACGGGCAGTAAGACCCCCACTGATGGAAGGTTCACTTTATATCCATTGGATTATACAATTCTATATCTGGATTCTTATCCTCGAACCAACGTAGAGCGAAATCATTTTCGAATAGAAATACATACTTGTCATATCGATCCTTCACAAGAATGCTTCGTGAGCTATGTAGATTTTCATCTACTTTATCTGCCTCTACCCAACGAGTCACCTTACTGCCAATTCGCTCCATCAACACTTCGACGTTGTATTCATTTCTCATTCGATGCTCAAATACTTCAAATTGAAGCTGTCCGACTGCACCTAATAGATACTCTTCCATTCGTACGGTCTTAAACAACTGAATAGCCCCTTCTTGAACAAGCTGATGAATGCCTTTATGAAAATGCTTTTGCTTCATGACATTTTTAGCCGTAACCCGAACAAATAGCTCTGGCGTAAATTGAGGTAAACGTTCAAACTGATACATCTCTTTGCTCGTTGTAATCGTATCCCCAATTTGATAGTTCCCTGTATCATACAGCCCGATAATATCTCCGCTAACCGCTTCATTTACCGTATTTCGGTCATCAGCTAAAAATTGTGTAGAAGAAGACAGATTAATTGGTTTACCCGTACGACTTAAGTTTACACTCATACCACGCTCAAATTTCCCAGAGCAAATACGTAAAAAGGCAATTCGATCTCGATGCTTCGGATTCATATTCGCTTGAATTTTAAAGATAAAACCTGAGAAATCTTCGCTTTCTGGATCCACTTCCCCACTCGTTGACATTCTCGCTTGCGGTGCTGGAGCGAACTGTAAATACGCATCTAAAAACGTTTGTACACCAAATGTCGTTAACGCACTTCCGAAGAACACAGGACTCAATGTACCATTAGCGATTTTCTCCTCTGAGAATTGATTTCCCGCTTCACTTAATAACATAATTTCCTCTAATGTTTGTTCATAAAGAGGAGATTCCTGTAATTCATGTTCGATTTCTAACTCGCCTTCTTCATTTAAAGGAAGGAAACGATTAGTTTCATCTTCACTTTTAAATTGCTCAATCCGATTGTTAAATCGATCGTAGATACCTACAAAATCTTTCCCCATCCCAATCGGCCAATTCATTGGATATGTTTCAATGCCTAGTACTTCCTCCAGCTCTGCGAGTAATTCTAGAGGTTCCTTTCCTTGACGGTCCATTTTATTAATGAAGGTAAAAATCGGAATTCCGCGCATTCGGCAAACTTTAAATAGCTTCATCGTTTGGTCCTCAATCCCTTTTGCTGAATCGACAACCATGACAGCACTATCTACAGCCATCAATGTACGGTACGTATCTTCACTGAAATCTTGGTGACCAGGTGTGTCTAAGATGTTCACACGAAAATCATTGTAATCAAATTGCATAACCGATGATGTAACGGAAATTCCGCGCTGCTTTTCAATCTCCATCCAGTCACTTGTCGCATACTTCCCTGTTTTTCGTGCTTTAACAGTACCAGCGTCACGAATCGCACCACCGAATAATAGTAATTTTTCTGTTAATGTCGTTTTCCCGGCATCCGGGTGAGAAATAATAGCAAAGGTTCTTCTTGATTGAACCTGATCATGTAAAGTTGGCATAATTTTTTCCTTTCGTTCATCAAAGTTTTACATTTCATGTATAGTATGATGTTACATTTCATCTTTATAGAATAGAGCCTTAAAATCGTACGGTAAACAATTGATTGTACAACTGTTATCTTAACTATGCACAATAGCCTGTTCAACCTTTCCATTTTAACATGAGCGAAAAAAAGATGTACACCTAAAATGCATTTTGCCAAAAAAAGAGTTTCAAATGTCGACAAGCACATATTTTTCAATCCTGTATACAATAAAAGAAAAATTTCTTCTACTTATATATTAAAGTCTTACTCTTTACTAAATTTAAAATAAATGGAATTTTTTAGATATTAAATCGTTTATTTGTTGTTATTTCGAATATTTTAGTTTATAATTCAATATAATAGGTTTTACCATTTAATCAAAAAATTCACATATTATCAAACATCTTCTGAAAGAAGATTGAAGGTTTTTGCTAATGTGTGAATGCCTATTTTTCTATAATTAAGAAAAAAAGTGTCACCATTAATCTTTTGTTAATGTTTAGGAGGATTTATCGTATGACAGTATCAGGTAAAGTAAAATGGTTTAACAGCGAAAAAGGATTTGGATTCATCGAAGTGCCAGGCGAAAACGATGTATTCGTACACTTCTCTGCTATTCAAGGTGAAGGCTTCAAAACATTAGATGAAGGCCAAGAAGTTGAATTCGAAATCGAAGAAGGCAACCGCGGACCTCAAGCTAAAAACGTTGTGAAATTATAATTTAAATTAAACATTATATGAAACAAACACTTAAAGAGGGATACAGCTCTATATGAGCCGTATCCCTCTTCTTACTTTATGCCGTTAATGCTCGTCTCAACTGCTTTCGAGCTCGATATAAGTTTACTTTTACCGTCGTCGGCTTCATATGCAAAACGTCCGCGATCTCTGTTTCCTTCAACCCGCCATTCACCTTCAATAATAATACTTCACGTTGCTTATCGGCCAATTTCATTACTTGCCTGCATAAATCTTCCTTTAAACAACTTAATTCTATTTCACATTCAACAATTATATGGCAGCCCATCCCCTCCATTAATTCTTGCTGAAAAACCTGACAAATCCGCTTTTGTTTCCGGCAAAAATCAATCGCTGTTCTTGTCGCCACCGTCGATAACCAAGCACCCACCTTATCCATATCGACAATCGTATCTTTTTTATAATAAGCCTTAATAAACGTCTCCTGCGTAATATCATGAGCTAAATGAGGGCATTTAATAATCGCTAAAGTAAGGTAATAGAGCCGCTTATAAAACTTTTTATAGGTGGAAGTAAAACTACATTCCTCCGATACTTTCCCCTCGCTCATTCTCTCTCTCCCCTCATTGGTTAAAATGCTCTTTAATAAAAGCAGGTGCGTATTCATTCGATAGTCCCTTAATATCTATTTCATTACTTTCTTTATAATAAACGGCAACAATATAGCTTTCACCTGTATTGGACACTAGCGTATTTAATACCGCTTCCTTTTGATTGCCATTTGTTATTTTTAATGCATTCTTATCTGGTACAAACCTCTCATTATAGTAATCTACCTGCGAATCATATGGCTGCACGAGCATATAATCGATTTCCTCCGGAAGAATCCGTACGTCATTGTCTTTCCCTGTTTTCTTCATCCATTCCGTAAAATGTTGCATAGAAGCTTTCCATGATAGATGAATAAAACGATTTTTTTCTAACACAATCGAAATATCTGCATACTCGCCAGTTGGATTTAGCATTTCTTCATAACTCTGATTGGAAAGATCCGTTTGTATCGCTTGAATCGCTTCTGTAATTTCCTTTGAACCACGCAGCTCAATTGATTTATCTAAATAACTATTAGCAGAAATAGAAATTCGATACACATCCTTTGGAGATGTCGTTAATAAAGAATAAGCTTTTTTCTTATATTCCTCAGATTCATAGATGTTTTTTAAATAAGAAGAGAAAGCTTTATAATTTTGCAAATAATATTCACGCACTACTTTTTTTCCATTCGTTAACTCGTACTTTAAAGAAATAGATTGGTAACGACGATCCGATGCTAACATTTCGCTCTTGCCATGCTCGAGAATTTGCTCATGTAAATTTTGGAGCACCTTCAGATTACGCTCTTCTTTTAAGGCAACGTATGCACTATTTATCTCATCACTGTAACTCCCGAGTTCCTTTCGAATATAGACTTTTTCAACCTGTGCTAAATTAGGAATATTCGTTTCAAAGCCTAGCGGGTCAAGCTTGATTAAGCCGACACCTATACATACTGCTATCGTAAAGTATCCGAATCCTGTAAATGCGAGTTGAATTCGCCACGTTTTCTGCAGTACCATTTCTGCTATTACATAGCCAGCCAATGCCCCGATTATTAAACCACCTAAGAGCCATCCTATACGTTCCGTCGTACCATGAAAGTACACACTGCTTAGTAACATTGCACATGTTGTTAGCCCATATTTAAATACCGGTTTCATAATCGGAAACACAAAGGCATGTGACACATACTCAAGTTTTCTTTTTTGATATAAAAGCAGTGAAACAAAAAACAAACTACTTGCTACAAGGATATATATATAAATATCAATTGAATGCAGCTTCTCCCCGCCTAAATGAGTTGCTTTAACGAGCGGTGATAATCGCTCAACAACTGAATTCGTATAATAGCTTTCCGAAAATCCCAATAATAAAAACTGAATATTAGCACCTAGGAGAATAACTAAACCAACAGGAAGAAGTAACGTAATATACGTTAACACAGCCTGCAAAGCCGATAATCCCGTAATCATCCCGATAAAAACAGCCACTGAAAAAATGAGCACTTCAATCGAAAAAGTGACAGTTGCCCATACTCCGATATCCTTTAACGTAAATAGCCCGCTTACATCTATCGTCCAATAAAAAACAAATAAAATAAATGCGGTTACTATAATCGGGACGAGTAGAAAAACAAGACCAGCAGCAAGATGATGACCATAAATTTGCTTTCTTGATATAGGCAAGCTATGAATAAAGTCAGACATTTGTTTCACTTGTAAAAAGCGAAACAAAAAGACAGCAACTAACACAGGAGCAACGACCATTAACGCATATTGAATCGTACTATGAATAGCAAATAAATTTTTTACTTGTCCATAATAATCTGTTCGTTCTCCTACGATTGAGATACAGAGCTCCAGCGGCAAAGCAAACAGTAACCCTAGTATAGATAGAATGGAAATCCAGCCGGAGCCTCTAAACATATACTTCCACAGTTCTTGATTAATCGAGGACATTTTGGATGGCATACCCAACATCCCCCATTTCATAGATAAAAATTTCTTCTAACGTCAGCGGCAACATATCGAAAATATCCGGCTGATACAAATGAAAATGATCCGTAATTCCTTCTTCATTTCCTTTTATAATGCAAATCACGACGCTGCCTCGTTTTTCTTTATGTAAAATATGCAAACCGCGATACAACCCGGTTGGAATTTTATCTTTAAAAGCAAATTGAACTTTATGTACATCAGCTTTCAAATCATCCAATTCCTTCTCAAGAATAATTCTCCCTTGATGTAAAATTGCCACATGGTCTGCTAAATCTTCAATTTCACGTAAATTATGCGAAGAGATGACAATCGTCATTTCACGCTCCGCTACATCTTGAATCAAAAGCTGTCTGACATTTTGACGCATAACTGGATCTAACCCATCAAATGGTTCATCTAAAATTAACACATCGGGCATTGTTGATAACGCTAACCAAAAAGCGACTTGCCGTTGCATCCCTTTTGACAGACGATGGATTTTACTATGTATAGGAAGTTGAAATACTTCTTGCAATTGAGTAAAACGCGCTTCGTTCCAGTCACTGTACATCCGGCTATAAAAGTGAGCCATCTGTAAAATCGTATAATTAGAAAGAAAATAAGGTGTATCAGGGATAAACACACAACGATTCTTTAACTGTGTGTTTTCAAACACAGGCTGCTGATCAATCTGAATATCTCCTGCATCCTGCTCCAGAATACCCGCTAGCATTTTTAAGAACGTTGTTTTTCCAGCCCCGTTTGAGCCAAGCAATCCAAAAATTGACCCTGTTGCAATTGCTATATTTAAATCATGAACCGCTTCCTTCTTTTCATACAACTTTGTCACTTGTTTACATTCAATCATGATGATCCCCCCTTATTCCAGCCCGTGTTTGCTCAATAATTTGATAAATTTCTTCGATATCGATACCTAAATAAAGAGCCTCACTCACAATCTTAGCAAGCTCTGCCTTAAGCTTCTGTTCCTTTGCTGTATCTCTCACCCTATTCGCTGATGAAACAAAGCTTCCCTTCCCAGGAAGCGTATAAATGAACCCTTCCATCTCCAACTGTCTAAATGCTTTTTGAATCGTATTGGGATTGATTGTTAATTGTTGAGCTAACGTTCTAACTGAAGGCAACCGTTCATTTTCCTTCAGCACTTCTGTGATGATTAGCTCTTTTAACTTATCCATCAACTGTTCGTAAATTGGCTTTCTGCTGCGAACATCTAACTCGAACATCATCCCTCTCCTCACTGTACCAAGTGTACTACTTAACATAGTACACATTGATTATAAACAGCCTTTTCCAGTAAATCAACCTCCTTTTATGGAAACAGCTGTTAAAAAACTCTCCTTAAACATCAAAAAAGCAATCTGCCCCTTATCTAGGGGAGATCGCTTTTTAAATTTAGTAACATTGAAAAGAACGAATTTCATCGGCATCAATGCCGAAATACGACCAGCGCTGACTACTTTCTCTCCAACGGTATCCTGCAACAGAATTTCTGCCAACATATGTTGGATAAAACCAGAATGAGCGTCTATTCCTCAGCCAGACATACGTATATCGGTATAAACAACCACGCATAGAAGGAGCATCTATAGCCTGCGTTGATACTTGTGAAAGCTGCGGCACAAATGCAGGCGGAGGGGTTGTTGGCGGTCCGCCGCCTTGTGCAGGACCACCATATTGGCCGCCTCCATATGGTGGAGGGCCCGGTGGTGGACCATATCCTCCTTGGGGTGGGCGTGGTGGCGGGTTGGGCGGACGGAATGAATCTTCTGCTATTGGTTGAGTATATGGATTATAGTCATACGATATTAGTGGATACATATAAGGCTGTTGTTCATGATATGGATTATATGGATACATTTCTTCACCTCATCATTCAGCTTCCTTTTATCCATATGTATTTCCCAAAATATAGTGCCTGCCTTAATTAATTTATCGGCAAGAAGTACATGTTGAATCAAGGGCTTTGACTTACAGTTAAGTCTGCTGACATAAGTTATATTTTTACATATGTTTGACGACTTGAAAACAATTCGTTATAGTACCTCTATAACATGTAATCAAAAAATGAGGGATTCCTATGCTGGAATTATTAATAGGATTTGATTATCAAACGATTCAACAGGCTTTATGGGCCGGCTATATTATGACATTAGTCTTTCCTCTTGCTGCTGTTTATTTTTTAAACACACAGAGCACAAAATTAAATCATAAACATCAAGCTTTAATTCAAGCCAAACACGCTCAAACCCCGATTAATTTTGATAGATATTTTGACTACCGTATGTTTCAAGGCTTTTTTACAAAAGTTCGACAAAGAAGCGCACCGGATGATTCAGATAAAACAAACCTTCTTCACATTGTTTAATACAAAAACAATTTGAGGAGGAAAACAATTGAAAAAAATTATGATAGCTGTAATCTTTACATCACTGCTTTCAGGATGCTCACTCACTGACAATAACGACGGAATGTTTCATACATTCTTGGTGAATCCAATCATATCTCTTTTAGATTTTAATGCGACTTTATTTCATGGTAACTACGGGTGGAGCATTATACTCATGACAGTAATAATCCGTCTCTTAATTATGCCGCTTACCGCGAAACAGTATAAAACTCAACAGGCGATGAAAGGTAAGATGGACGCCCTAAAACCTGAAATGACGACGCTTCAAGAGAAGATAAAATCAACAACAGATGCGACAAAAAAAGCAGAACTACAACGAGAAATGATGCAGCTCTATCAAAAGCACGGCGTAAACCCTTTAAATATGGGATGCTTGCCGATGCTTATTCAAATGCCGATTCTAATGGGCGTTTATTACGCGATTAAAAGCTCTCACGAAATCGCGACACATAGCTTTCTTTGGTTTAACCTTGGTCAAGCTAATATTATTATGGCGCTTATTGCGGGTGTTATTTATTACTTGCAATTCAAATTTTCTTTACATCAAATGCCTACAGAACAGCAGCAACAAATGAAATTCATGGGATTGCTTTCTCCCATTATGATTCTATTTATTTCATTCTCTGCTCCAGCCGCTCTCCCTCTATACTGGTCAGTCGGCGGACTTTTCTTAATTGGGCAATCTATGTTGTTCAATCGAATCTATAAAAAACAGCCTGCAAACCAATCGACTGAAACAACGTTGGAAAAAAGCTAGGCACTGTAAAAAAGATGATTCCTATGCGGAGTCATCTTTTTTAGATTTCAATGATAACTTTCCTCAATCAAAAAAGAATAGCTCCTTCGCTATTCCAACATATTTCCCGTTCTTTTCTTAATCCATCCATTGCACGTCCATCAAAACATGAACTATTGGAAGCAAAAGTTATTACACCCTTTTCTTTTATCCTTTCACTTAACCATTTAAATGCTCGAATATAAGTCTTAGAATTTAACTTATGCCATTGCATAAAACTTTTTTTCGGCACCTTTCTTAGCTTATTAACCATCGAATTTGATTTTACGATAATAAACGTAGTTGACTTTATTTCCAAACTGGATATCATTAGTCACTTCTTATAAAAAAGAAACTTGTTCGGATGTAAAGAACCTATTAAAATTATTGCGCCGCACGCATAAAAGACACCAGCAATCCCAAATACAGAGGACAATGATCCCAATGAAAGGGGACCTACAACTTGGGTCAATTTATTAAATGTTAAACGAAGACCCAACCCTTCTGCTACACGCTCTTTAGGCAAAGCAATAATTGTTGCAAATATAGATAATGGCTGACAAATTCCAGTACAAAAACCGAGAATGATTGATAAAATGCTCAGCCAGAGTATATGATTGGACAATGGATTCAACATGTACATGATACCGGAAACCAAAATTGAAGTAGTAATGATTACATCACGATCCACACGCTTGGAAACCCATGGCAAAAAGCTTCGGATAAACATTCCTGCTCCCGCATTCAGCGCAATGATTCCGCCAATCGCTGAAGGGGATAAACCATTTTCTGCAGCAAACAAAGGAAAAAAGGCAATATACGTATCTTTTGCTAACAGCCCGACTGAACTGACCAGCACCGCTCTTTTTAAATCAGGAATGCGAAGTAACTGAAATGAGTTCTTTTCATTCTTTTTCTCTTGTATCGGCATCGCTTTTTTCTCTGAAAAAAATAAAGACAATAGCAGTGGTCCGGCTAACGCGAAACTTAATGTTAAAAAAGCGGTACTATATCCTATTAAGTCGGTTAAAAAACCAGAAAAGAGTGGACCGAAAAAACTGCCCGCAGCTATAGCAATACTAAATACGGAAATATAATATTCACGCAATTTACTCTTTGGAAATTGACCAGAATATGCTTGCATCGACAAGACGAATACGAGTTGAGCGAAACCTGAAAAGATTTGTGAAATATATACTCCTACTAAATTATGAAATATGCTTAAAATAAGCATCGATAAAATACCAAATATAACACCTGCAATCAGTGGTCCTTTAACTCCAATCCGGTCAATCATTCTTCCTGATTGAATAGATAAGAATAATGGAAAAAAAGAAAATAATGCAACAATGAGTCCAATTTCAGCATGACTTGCACCGAGTTCATCTGCATACAAAGGAAGAAGCGGTCTGCTTCCGGCAATGCTAACCATAAACAACGTCGTAGATATAAAAACGAGATTTTTATTTATTTTTCTCCTTTTTGTCACATAAGCACACCCATTCCTTTTGATCATACTGGAAAAAGGGAAAAGCAGACGACTCCTAAGGAATTCGTCTGCCTATTTTATCATGACGAACAAGTTCTAATTCTTCACTGAATTCATCTCTCGAACTACATATTTTAATTTTCTCTTTTTTAAAAGTGAAGTCTTTTGATAAATCGTAATAAATTGATCTAATTTCTGACTGTAACATATAGTGTCAGGGCTATTTAATCCAGTTTTTTCTGCAATCTGGATTAATTCTTTTCTTAATTGATAGATTTTATGTTCTAATTTATCATCCTTTATTAAAATCATTATGGTTTCATCACCTATTCTATAAACCACCTTGAGATTTCCTTCGCTACTACTGTGCTTTTTCTTTCTATCCGGTCAAACATCACACTCGTTACCATGGCTTCTGTGATAATTTCTCCGTCTTCATTAATAATGTTTTGTTCAAGTACGAAGCTCGTGCTTCCCAACCGAGCAGTACAGGTTTTAATCCATAAGCGTTCCCCTAATCTTGCTTCTTTACGAAATAAAACATCCAGCTTTAATACCGCTGTTCCTAAGTCTTGTTTCTTCAAATCTTGTTTTGAAGCTCCTGCTTCTTGATACCAATGTTTTCGGCCCTTTTCTAGATAGGAAACATATACACAATTATTGACATGATCCATACTATCTATGTCTTCTTCTTCTACGATCCATTCTATTATCGTCTCCATACAGCACCGACTTTCTAAATAAGATAGACTTTGTAGTTTATCTTATACCATTACGTAACAGATCTCGGGCGATTGTCCAGCGATGGACTTCCGAAGCTCCCTCTAGGATACGGATGACACGAATATATCGATACATAAATTCAAGCGGCATTTCTTTGGCTAAGCCCATTCCTCCATGCATTTGAATAGCTTGATCAGCTACTCTTTGAGCCATTTCAGTACCAAATACTTTTAACATAGCTGCTTCACGACGGATATCTTTGGCCCCTTGATCCATCTTCCATGCAGCATGATATGCCATAAGACGTGTTGCATGAATATCAGTCGCTGCATCTGCAATCCACCATTGAATAGACTGACGGTCAGCTAAGTATTGGCCAAATGTTTTTCTTTGATTCGCATATTCTATCATCATCTCTAGCATTCGCTCTGACATTCCAACTGAACGCTGGGCAAGCTCTAAACGCCGAACCCCTAGACGATTCGCCATAGGAACAAAACCTTGTCCAACTTCACCTAAAACTTGACTTTCATCTAATTCTACATCTTCGTAAATAAGTTCATATGGATGTTGATAACTAATAGTTGGTATACCTTTAGAAATCGTTAATCCTGGTGTGTTTTTATCTACTAAAAAAGCTGTGATTCCCCCTCGCTGTCTCTTTTCTGGATCCGTAACAGCCATCGTTATAATAAAATCTGCCTTATCGGCATGACTAATCCAAATTTTTGTGCCATTTAATACCCACTTGTCTCCTTTTTTCACAGCGGTTGTTTGCATAGCGCCAATATCGGAGCCTGCATTTGGTTCACTAATTGCGATAGCCGATCTCTTTTCTCCTCGAATGTACGGTAATAGATAACGCTCTTTTTGTTGCTCTGTACAGCAAGCAGCTAAAAAGTGAGCATTCGGTGCATCTGGAGGTAAAGTAAAAGGAACTATGGTTTTAGATAACTCCTCCATCACAACAGCCTTAGCTAAAAACCCTAAATTTGTCCCACCATATTCCTCTGGAATATCTAATCCCCATAATCCCAATTCCTTTGTTTTCCTAAGCAAATTTTCCTCTATCTCAGGAGGAAGTAACGGCGAATTGTCTAAACCTCGATTAGCTTCGTTCTCTATTACTAAATGTTCTAATGGCATTAATTCTTTTTTTACAAAGTTACGAACTAACTTCTGTAGCATTTCTATTTCATCAGGTAATGTAAAATCCATTTCCTCTCACTCCTTATTTATATGATTAAAGTATATAAACTACTAAAATATTACGTTAATAGAAAAATTGTCTTTATCTGAGAACAATCAAACCTTAACTTGTTATTTGAACACGCTTACAAATAATAATGAAATATGGATTTTTAAACATTAAGTTGGTGTAGACTGACTATTTTCCATTTGTTGTGTTATTGGTTCCGAATTATCTACCGGCACAGTATTAGGAATATAATTCAATGCAAAACCAAATAATCCAGCAAAGGTACTCAAAATAAACGTAGGCTTTCCAAAAGTATCTGCACTGAAAATGATAAGATCCCCATTAAGTAAAAGAAGGCCTACCATTTGTCCAATAACTAGCAAGGAACCGCTTAACAAAAATAATACGCAGCTAACCTTAAATAAAAATTGAAAAGTTTTTCTCATCATTTCACCTCTCTTATTAATGTATTGGGAGAGGTAATACTCCCATTCCAATTAACCATCCAATGATAAAAATTGGGACCACGTAATAAGCAATTAACGGAACAAACATCTTTTTCGGGTCGGCACCCGCTAACCCAGCAGAAATAAATATTGAACCAGAAGCAGGTGGTGAAGAACCTTCTGTACTTGCGAATACAAGGATGCAGATGACCGCGGCAACTGGATGGACTCCTACTGAAATAAGCGCAGAGAAAGAAATCATTCCCACTGCAGTTAAAGTGGCAGTAGAAGATAGGGGGCCTGCTACTAAAACAACTAATACCCCTATAATCGCGACCATTAACCATTTTGATATAGAAAGCGTTTCCATTAAGGTTGTTAAATCTTCAGCCAATCCTAAATTACTTAGAACTTCTCCTGCAGCAAAGGCAAATAATAAAATAGCACCAATATAAGCGAAACGAGGAATGGCATTGTTTAAAAATTTAGACCAATCCGTTGAACTTTTTGGCAGCTTTGTCCAACCTACTATTAATCCGATAAATATGATTAAAATAGGAATCCACGTGATTAATGATATACTCCCTATCGCTTCCTCCCCTATATTTGGGTTGGCTGCTAGCATTTCTGAAACAGGTCCAATGGTAATAATCATTGGAATAAGAGCTCCTAGAAAAATAAACAAAGATTTCCAACCGGCTCGTAATGAATGGCTTAATGGTTGAACAAATTCAGGTGAAACTGCCTTAATTTTGTGTTTTCGTACAAGATACATAATTAAAATTATTCTATATAGCACTTGATAGGCTCCTGCTACGAACAAGGCTACATATATGTTAACTTCTGAAACCAAGGCAGCAACAGGTGCAAAACCTAACATGATAAACATAGAACTCGAAGGTGGAAGAGCTGTTCCCAATCCCCCATTTCCAGCTACTACTGTAGCGGCTAATTCACGACTCCAATTTGTCTTCACCATCCATGGAGCTGTAAAAGCCCCTGTAGCCGCGGTATTAGCTGAACCTGATCCGGCTAAGGTACCCATTGCAGCTGAGGCTATTGTATCTATATAGGCAGCTCCGCCAGGAAGACGTCCAAATATAGAATTAAGAATGAGTAGCATCCCACTTAGCACTTCTGTCCTGTCAATTAAATAAGACATAAACACAAATGCCAATGCTGCATACATTACTTCATATGTGGCGGCATACACCAATCCATCCCATATTAACTGTGGAGCCTGGGTCCCACCAAACAACGCAGTCCCTATAAAACCAAAAAACATCGCTTCTCCAATATTTCTTTTCAGAAAGACATTCCAAAAGATGATAATTCCTATAAAAACTAGTAATGCTAAAACAGCATTTCCCATCACTGCACCCCCTCTTTTTTAGAAGCATATATATTTCTCTATTATCTTTGCAGTTTTCTTTTATGGTTATAGCTTTTTATGCGATGCTTACTACTCGAAAAATTTTTATTATACTAGTTTTATATTGAATCAAGCTTCTAAAACAATGCTATCTCCCTTGGAATTTTGGTTTTCTTTTTTCAGAAAATGCTAGCACGCCTTCTTTATGATCCTCTGTTTCTTTGATAATAGCAAAGTGAGAGGAAATGAGATCTAACGATGATTCTAAGTCCATTTTTAGTGACTGTTTAACGGCCCTTTTAGTCATTCGAATTGCTACTTGAGGGCCGGATGCAATTTGTTTGGCCAACTCTAATGTTCTTTCCATAAATTCTTCTCGTGGATATACTTGGTTTACCAATCCTAATCGCAGAGCCTCTTCTGCATCGATAAAGTTACCGGTCCATAAGAGCTCCAGTGCCTTTGCCTCTCCTACTAATCTAGGCAAATAATATGCTCCACCATCTCCGGGAACAAGCCCTACCTTTACATATCCTTCACTTACTCTAGCTGTATCTGCCATTGTCCTGATATCCGCCATAAGAGCCATATCCAATCCTGCTCCTACTGCTGGACCATTAATTGCCGCAATCACAGGCTTATCCATTTTTTTCAGAGTCAATGGAACACGATGAATAAATTTCCAAAGTCTATGTTTATGATCTAAGGGAGAGTCTTTCCCCTCATTCATTGTTTTTACATCACCTCCGGAACAAAAGGCATCTCCAGCACCAGTAATAACTATTACATGTACGTCATCATTTTGCTGTGCCTGTTCTAAAGATTCAACCCACGCTTCAATCATTTCAGTGTTAAACGCATTCTTCTTTTCCGGTCTATTCAAGGTGATAATTTGAACATGGTCTTCTATTTGATTTATTATTGTTGACGTCATAATTCTCCCTTCACATCCCTCTTACAGATTATATTTATTCTTTCGCGAGCCTTTATTGAATAACCTGTTTTTTACGTAAGTCACTAAGTTGTTCTTCATTTAAGTTCACATACTCCATTAGCACTTTATCTGTATGCTGGCCTAATAAAGGTGCAGGTACCACTTCATCTAATGGAGAGTCGGATAATCGTATAGGAGAACCCGGAACCTTTATTTTCCCTTTTTCTGGATGATCAATCTCAACAATCATCTTTCTGGCTATTAAATGTGGATCATCAGCCACTTCTGCAATAGATAAGACGGGTGCAGATGGAATACGCGCTTCATAGAAACCTTCCACTATGTCCCACTTCTTCTTGTCGGCTAACCAATCCGTTAATATCTTATCAATAACCTCTACATTCTTAGCACGATCTACATTCGTTCGAAAACGTGAATCCTCCAGCAAATCTGCTCGACCAATATGATTCGCCAATGATTCCCAGTGTCGTTGAGCATCACAAAAGATAGCAATATAACCATCCTTCACTGGATATACATTATAAGGTGCAATGGCTAATCCGCTATGACGGTTCCCAGTTCGCTCTGGTAACGTACCCTCGCTTCTATAGAAGCCTCCCAATGGTGAAGCTAAAACAGGATACATCGTATCATGCATAGCTACTTCTACTAATTGTCCTTTGCCCGTTTTTTCTCGTTGATAAAGAGCTGTAGTAATTCCACCGAATAAATGAATAGCACCCATTATATCCGAAAAGGCAGGTCCAGCTTTTACTGGTGGTCCATCTGGAAATCCTGTGCTGCTCATCACACCACTTATTGCCTGAATAGTGATGTCCATAGCAGGCCAATCTGCATAAGGACCTTCTAATCCGTACCCTTTACCAGTTGCATAAATCAGACGTGGATTAACCTCTTTCAGCGTTTCATAACCGAGCCCTAATCGATCCATCACACCTCTAGCATAATTCTCTAATACTACATCTGCTTTTTTGACTAAATCCAAAAAAAGCTCTTTCCCCTCCTCTGTTTTTAAATTCAATGTAATCCCTAATTTATTGGAGTTAAACATTAAAAACTCATGGCAATCTTTTCTTCTTTTCCGTAGAGATTCACCATCCATTGGTTCCACTTTAACTACCTTAGCTCCTTGATAAGCTAACATTAAGGAACAGTATGGACCATTATATATTTGTCCTAGATCTAACACTAGTAAGCCTTCTAACGCTTGACTCATTATTTCTCCCTCCCTTTATGTGGTATTACGAATAAAATCCAATTCTCCGTTATAAAATAATTCATTTATTGTTACAAAGGATTTGTTTCATCTATTTTCAAGAGTTCGTACTACAAAACTAGAAATCTCTCTTCTTAATGTAAAATAGAACCCTAATTTAACCGCTTACATAATCAAATGTAATTTACCTTATAATCTTCAATGACACATCACAACACTATCTATGAACTGATAACTGTTAGTTATTTACTTCATCAACATTCAAGCAAATCCCCCCTTCAATCAATAAAAATACTATTACATTTTTAGTATTTTTATTTGAAACACTTTCAGTGTTGGATATAAAAAATGAGTGTATACTTTTTGTCTGCTTTAAACATTTGGTAATTATTACTATAAATGATTTTTGTGCTATAATACCAATACTTCCTATTTATAGAACCATAACCTCAAGCTATGAATCTTTAAGAAATACTTTGGAGGTAAAAATGATGGATACTCGTTTATTAAAGTACTTTGAATCAATAGCTCGGAATAAAAACATAACTAGAGCTGCATCGGAGCTACATATCTCTCAACCATCTCTCAGTAAACAAATGAAAATGTTTGAGCAAGAACTAGATTGTAAGTTGTTTAAAAGAAATACAAGAGAAATTACTTTAACAGATGCAGGAAAAGTATTATATAAGCATTCAGTGCAGATTCTACAACAACTGAAAAATGCCACTAAAGAAATGGAAGATGTTAAGAATGTAGGTTTAGGTGAAATTAGCATCGGAGCTTATGTAACTAGTATCCCATGGTTATGTGAAATAATTCCTGAGTTTAAAAGGAGATACCCACATATCCCTATTAAAATTAAGGAAATGGGAGCAGAGGAAATTGCGGAGTCATTAAAGCAATATGATGTGCATATTGGAATCACTTCCAATTGCCAAGATACAGATGTATTAAAGTTTACTCCTGTTTTTGAAGAGCCTTTAGTATTAATTACTCCGCTACATCATCATTTAAGCAATAGAGAAGAAATTAGTTTTACTGATTTAGACGGAGAGCCTCTGATTTTTTTCCCGAGCAATTATCATACACGCCAAATTACAATGGCTGCTTTCAATCAGAATGATATAAAACCCAATATTGCTTTTGAAACTAGCAGAACCAGCTCAATTATTAGCCTAGTTGCTTCTGAATTAGGGAGTGCTTTAATATTCGAAAGCCATTTAAATTCTCAAACAGAAAAAAATATTAACATAATTCAAGTAAACAATCCTATGATAAAAAGGACATTATATACTGCAATCCACCATGATAGGAATCTACCATCTATAATACATGAGCTGAACTCTCTCATTTCTCAGTTTTTTATAAGTAATCAAACCTCCCCTGAATAAGGTACCTATTCACTGGCGCTTCTACCACCCTTCGGACTTCCGTTTCAGATGTTGAACGCCATAGAATGTATTTAGGGACTGGACATATAGTATAAAAACTTAATTTGTATCGTAACAATTCGCCTCTGTAGCTCTTAGAATGGAAAGAGTGTCTGGTCACAAGGTAAGGGTTTCAGAAGCACCGAAAAGCAAATTAGCTGAGGCAGATGGAATTTCTTCTGGTGAAAATCCGTAGGGAGGCGCGTTCTCTCCTAGCCTATGCTTAACGATTGTGAGTGCGGGTTCGAATCCCGTCAGAGGCATTCCATTATTCATACGTATCAATTGAATATTATTGGTACCCTTTTGACAAAGAATATGTTCGTTCATACATAAATGAATCACTATATTTTTTGTTTCAAAAGACAATTCAAAAAAGTGTACGGGTTACTTTAATGACCGTACACTTTTTCTTTGTTTGATAAACAAACTCTCATTTAAGAATACCGTGGAATGATTCGATACAAGCATTATCATAACAGTTTTCTTTATGTCTCATGCTACTTGTCATATGGTACGAATAGCTTCTGATATTCGTAGGAAGCATAGTATCCCATCGTTTTCTTTTTTCAATAGCCTCTTTAGTCACAGGAGTGGTCACCGCTCAATTTCAAACACAAACTCCCTCTCCTCATATTCTCTCTCCTTAAACATTCGTTCTACAAATCGAACATTTTTATCGGTCATGAACAAAACAGTAGACGATCTTGTTCCATAATCCGGAGTTTGAATAAATAGCGGAGAAAGCTTTCGTTCCCACTCTAAAGAAACACCTGTACTTGGCAGTTCTTCATCTGGAGCAGGGTCGGCATATTGCAAGCTCGAGAATAAGCAGTCTTTCAATGTTTCAGTTGAACCTTTCAAACAGCTTTCCAATCCTTCTTTTCCTTTACGTACTTTTGGCCACGGCGTATCCAACAAATGATTGCTCAGTCCATACAGCCCAGGTTGTAACAAGCGAATTTCATTTTCTATGTTCGAATAATAGTAAAGGGAACTTCCATCCCCAACGATTAAGTTAAATCCAGGATATTGATCACGATGCTGTTGAATCATTTGCAAATACTGTTGAGGCTGATTGTCCCCCATTAAGAATTGACCAACTAATTCTCCACGAGAACGCATATTGCCGCTTTCATTATCTGGGTCACGATAATTGGTAAGAGCCGCAAAACGTCCTTGTTTAGTGACCCCCATCCATGTTCCCATTTTTTCTAAATCCCTGCCTGCTAACACATGCGATGCGTCTTCCCAAAAAGACGCCTGTGCGGTCGGTCTTTCATAAAATTCATCCCGATTGGCAGCAACAACTAAGTCATATCGTGCATCCATTTTATATGCGAAATTTATCAAACACATATCTGTCACTCCCTTCTACACATCGTTTCTGTTACAAAAACCATTTCTGATGTAGTATCGGTGAAATGGATAAAAGAGATTAAACCACTAAATCCGACTGTAAATAATGCGCAAGTAAATTCGCTGTATGCTTTAACGAAGAAATATGTGTCCGCTCAAATGCATGGGACGCATCGATTCCAGGGCCAATTAATCCATGTACAATATCATGTCCGGCTCGAATGGCTGTGGACGCATCAGAACCATAATACGGATAAATATCGACTCGATAATCAATCGCATGAGCTTTCGCTAAGGATACAAGATGTTGACGCAGCTTATAATGATACGGCCCTGATGAATCTTTGGCACAAATAGAGACACTGTACTCATCCGTCGCTTGCCCGTCTCCAATTGCTCCCATATCAACCGCTATGTATTCGACGACTTCATCTGGAATATTCGAATTTCCTCCATAACCAATCTCTTCATTATTAGAAATGAGAAAATGTGTCGTATGCGATAAAGAAATGGCTCCCGTTTGAATGCGCTCAATGATATGAAGCAAAATGCCGACACTTGCTTTGTCATCTAAATGACGAGATTTAATAAAACCGCTCTCTGTTACTTCTACACGTGGTTCAAATGAAACAAAATCTCCAACAGAAATACCGAGAGCTTCTGTTTCAGCTTGAGATTTCACGGCTTCATCAACCCGTACTTCGATGGCTTCTTCATCACGCTTCACCTCTCCGGCATTTTTATACACATGAACAGATGTCTGGTGAATTAAGATCGTTCCTGTATACGCCTTCCCTTCTACAGTATGGATTGTACAATATTCCCCTTCAACGGAATTCCAGCGAAACCCTCCAATCATCGCTAATTTCAAGCGGCCATTCGGTTTAATTTCTTTCACCATCGCACCTAATGTATCCACATGGGCCGTCAACAAACGATGTCTATTCTGGTCCTTCCCTTGTATTGTCGCCAGTAAAGCCCCTTTATTCGTTAGCTGATACGAAACATGATTTCTTTTCATAAACGCAGCAACATAAGCAATCGCCTCCTCTGTATACCCCGATGGACTAGGAATGGTAACTAATTCTTTTATGTAGGAAACAATTTCATTTTCATCAATCATAGAAACCAAGATCAACACTTCCTTTCTTCTACACTAAGTATACCGTTTTTTACTTAGGGGAAAAAGCAACGCTCCATAGCAAATGGCCGATTCGGCAAGCGAACCGGCTGTTTGTTGATTATTTAATTGATTTTTCAGCTGTTACTGCTACCTTCGACCAATCTACATAGACACTGCCTGTTTCAAGTTCCAAATCTCGCACCCGTTTGTTCACCCCTAGAAATCCATAGCGAAATAAAGTAGGAATAAGCGGTGCTTCTTCTTTAATCAATGCTTGCCATTCTTTATAAACCTCTGCGCGATACTCATTATTAAACGCTTCTACTGAAACGCCTTTTTGCAAAAGCTCATCATTCTTTTCATTCACCCACCGAGTATAATTGAAAGCGGCGTCCCTTGCCCAAAGGCCAGATGGATCAGGATCCGAACCAACGCCAAAAGCGGCTTGATATAAATCAATTTTTTCATCATCTTTTTTCAAGCGATCATAAAAAGAGTTAAACTCATGAAGCCTTCCTTCTAACAATTGGACATATAGACCAACATCCCGCCATTGCTGAATATAGTACCGAGCTAATGGCTCCGCTGCATCTCCACCAGCCATCGAGGCAAAATTAAGTACAAATTTCTTGCCTTTTGGATCCTCCCGAAAGCCGTCACCATTTCGATCCACATAACCTGCTTCATCTAATAACCTCTTTGCTTTTTCAGGATTATACGTATACCCTTGAAAACTTGCATCATAATAATTAGGCTGTGTAGGCGGAATCACCGTATTCGCTTGAAAACGGAGTCCTTTATATAAAAATCGTCCGACCTCATCATTATTAATTGCATAACCGATTGCCTGGCGAACACGTTTATCTGACAACTTCGTTCCGCCCATTACATTTTCTTTCTTATCTAAATCATAATGACCTAGCTTAAAACCGATATACGTATAGGTTGATTCCATTTGTCCAAGAAGATTGACATTCGTTAACTTTTTTGTTCCCTCATACAAATCAGCTGAAATCTTAGCAATATCAATTTTTCCAGCCTGCAGCGCTTTAACGGCTGTGGTTGAGTTCACAACAGATAGAGAAATACGATCAAGCTTCGGCTTTCCTTTCCAATACTCATCAAAAGCTTCAAACTCAATCGCTTCCCCCTGAACAATTTTCTTTACTTTAAATGGTCCAAAACCGATTGGGTGTTGACGAATTTTCTCAGAAGCTGACATTTGTGCAACTGGAATATCCCTTAAATACTTTTTATGAAGCGGATATGTCCACACCCCTGTTAAAATCGATGGATTGGCTTCTTTAAAGGTTAAAGAAACCCGATTTCCGTTCACTTTAATACCAGATATACGCTCTGCTTTTCCTGCATGATATTCATCCATTCCAATAATATTTTGGAAAGTTGTATCATAGCGCGATCCGTTATAATCAGGGTGACCAATTGTTAAATAAGCAAACTCTAAATCTTCCCCTGTTACGGGGTTGCCATCATGCCACTTAACACCGTCTCGAATCGTAATCGTCATCGTTTTATAGTCTTTAGACATTTCATATGTCGCGGCACCCTCTTGAGTAAATTGCGAGTTTTCATCTGTCGCGAGCAGCGCTTCATCAAAAAATTGCAAGATTTCCGCATCATACGCATTTTCAAAAAAAACTCCATTTAATATTCCTTCGAACGGACTGTCTGCGACTAAACCATAATTTAAATGACCACCTTCAAGTGCATTAGCTGTGTTTGTTGTTTTTGTTAAAAATGTCTGACTCGTTCTAACACCTGCCACTTCTTGATGGACTTCCTCTATCTTTTGTCCTGATTGACAAACTGCTACTAATATGAAGCTTATGAATGTGCATAATACTTGGTAGCCTTTAGCGTTCATAAAAAACCTTCCTCTTGTTGTTCATTATCTTCTTTGTCTAGCGTCCGTCGCACGTTTAATCGCTTGACCGACAAAATTGATACTTAACATCATCACAAGAATCATGACGGAAGCTGGCAGCCATACCCACCATTTATGCTCTAACACATCTGGATTTCTTGCATAGCTAATGAGCGTTCCAAGACTCGGTGTACTTTCCGGCAATCCAAATCCTAAATACGTTAAAGCTGATTCAAGCCCAATATTCCCCGCTAAATTCAAAATAAAATTCACGATGATAATCGAACTTACATTAGGGAAAATTTGAAAGAACATAATCTTCCAATGTGGAGTTCCTAACGTTTGTGAAGCCTGCACATAATCTAATTCCCGTTCCGCTAACACTTTGGAACGAATCAATCGGGCCTTGCCCGTCCAATAAAACAAAGTCATCACCAAAATAAACGACCATATTGTAAATTCGGGAATAATCGTTACTAATACAATAATAAACATCGTCGTCGGTAAAGAGATAATAAAATCAATAATGCGCATGACGACATGATCTGTCACCCCACCGAAATAACCAGCCACCAGCCCCGTTGTTAACCCAATCAAAGCGGTTAACAATGTGATACAAAAGCTAATCGTAAACGAATTACGCGTTCCAATAATTAATTGACCAAATACATCTCGTCCGCCATAATCCGTCCCTAACCAATGCTCCAGAGAAGGAGGTTGATGAAGAGCTCGTAAATTAATTCGAGCAACTTCTTCCGCATCCATAACAAAAGCTGCGCTGTACACAAAGAGCAGGATGGAAACTAATAAAATGAACGACCCCATCGCTAAACGATCTTTTTTCATTTGCTGCCAAATTAGCTGTCTTCCAGAAGGTGTTATTTGTATAGGTTGTCCATGTTTTTCTGTATTTACGTTCAATTCCATTACTCGCTTCACCTCTCCTTAGTCAATCCGTATACGCGGATCAACTATACTTAAAATAATATCGGACAGAAGAGTCCCCAATAGGGTAGCAAAGCCAGTCATCATGACAACAGCGGTAACAACACTAAAATCACGAGCATGAACAGAGCTTAGAAATAATTGACCGATGCCTGGATAATTAAAAATCGTCTCAATAATTACAGCCCCACCTACTAAGCCCGTAATTTCATAGCCTAAAAAAGCCGCAATCGGTAAAAAAGAGTTTCGTAATACATGATGAGTATAAATATTTGTTTCTGGTACGCCTTTAGCTTTTGCTGTTCGAACAAAGTCCTTCATTTTATTATCAATGACTTCATTCCTTAAATATTGAATAATCACTGTTGTAGAAACAATTGCCGTACTAAACGCCGGTAAAATCATATGATTAATTTTACTCAGTACATAGGCAAACGTCCCTTCTTCCACTGTAGGATTAACGCTTCCCCCCGTCGGAAATAAATCAAGGGAAAAACCGAATACAAAGAGCATAATAATCGCAAAGATAAACATAGGAGTCGCAAAGCCTATATACGTATAACCTGTAATCACTTTATCAATCCATGAATCGCTGTACCGTCCACTTATTAACCCCAGTGGTATAGCGATTAAATACGTAAAAATTAAAGTCAAGAGAGCTAAATTCACTGTATTCCAGATTCGGTCTTCAATCACATCCGTTACTTGTACTTTATGTGTATACGATACTCCCCAATCTCCCTTTGAAACATTGCTCACCCATCGAATATATTGTTCATGCCAAGGGTCATTTAATCCCATTTTTTCTCGCTGTGCTTCAATGACATCCGGATTAGCTCGCGGATCAATTTCTCTGCCTCCTAAAGCATCACCCGGCATTGCTTTAGCCATCATAAATACGAGAACACTTAAAATAAATAACTGTGGAATCATCATCAATAACCGGCGTACAATAAATTTCCACATAGGCTTCCTCTCACCTCCTATGGCAATGCTACTTTATGTGTGGCACTAATCGGCTTTAAATCATACGCTCTTCCATTTTCATCGAAGAAGGTAGAATACAATTGCTTGTATTCTTCAGCTACCTGTTTTCGAAGCCCTATTTTTTGCCCGCGAGCATCAGGTGATAAATCGGGAACCGCAGCCATTAACCGTTTCGTATAAATATGCTGTGGATTTTTGTAAATATCTTGACTCGTTCCTTCCTCCACTAATCGCCCACGATACATCACACCAATGCGGTCACACATATGCCGAATGACACCAAGATCATGCCCTACAAATAAATACGTTAACTGAAATTCTTTTTGCAAATCTTGAAGAAAGTTCAACACTTGTGCCTGGACAGATACATCCAAGGCTGACACAGGTTCATCCGCAATAATCAATTTAGGTTTCAACGTTAAAGAACGAGCGATACCAATCCGCTGGCGCTGTCCACCCGAAAATTCATGTGGATATTTATAAATAGAATCTGGATTTAGTCCCACTCTTTCTAAATACTGTTGCACAATTTTTCTCTCTTCCGTTACCGATACACGTTCAAAATTTCGAATTGGCTCCGCAATGATATCCAGCACGCGCTTTTTCGGATTTAAAGAGGAATATGGATCTTGAAATATCATTTGAATATCTTTACGAAAAGGCTTCATTTCTCCTCTGCTCAAATACGTAAGATCTTTGCCTTGAAACGTAATGGTTCCAGCAGTCACCTGATGCAGCTTTACAATGGCCTTTCCTGTTGTGGATTTACCGCTTCCCGACTCGCCAACAAGCCCGTACGTTTCTCCTTTCTGTAATTCAAAAGAAACACCATCCACCGCCCGAACATGGTCTACTACTGTATGAAATAAACCGCCTCGAATTGGAAAATAAACTTTAATATCTTCTACTTTTAGCAACGTCATCGAATCGCTGTACCTCCTTCTTTCGGAAAATGAAACTGTTTATAACAAGTGCAGCGAACAAAATGACCTGGTTCCACTTCATGAAGCCTCGGAAATTGCGCATGCGATTGCACAGAAATCCATGGAATCCTTTCTTTAAACCGACAGCCGCTTCTGTTCATTTTCGCAATAGACGGCACCATCCCTTGAATTACATGCAATCGATTCTTTTCTTTCTTCACAGTAGGAATAGAGTGAAGCAAAGACTTTGTATAAGGATGAAGCGGCCTCTCCAATATTGTTTTTACACTTCCTTTTTCAACAATTTGTCCCGCATACATCACAATCACTTGATCAGCAATCTCTGCGACAACGCCTAAATCATGGGTAATAAAAATAATACCCATCTTTGTTTTTTGTTGAATGTCTTTTAATAAATCTAGAATTTGTGCTTGGATGGTTACATCTAGTGCGGTGGTTGGTTCATCGGCAATAACAAGGGAAGGAGAACAAGCTACAGCAATTGCAATCATCACTCTTTGGCGCATCCCTCCTGACAATTCATGAGGATATTGCTTATAGGTGCGCTTTGGATACGGAATCCCAACTTGTTCAAGCAGAGTAAGCGTTTTGGCTTTTTGCTGTTTTTTTGATAAATCTGTATGATAATGAAGACTTTCTTCTATTTGTTTACCAACTGTCATAAGGGGATTTAATGCCGTTAACGGCTCTTGAAAAATCATACTAATATGTCGACCGCGAACTTTATTTAACTTAGATTCTGCTTCATTCAATAAGTTTGTTCCTTTATATATAATAGAACCTTCTGATTTTGTTCGCTTTTTATCGTGCAATTGCATAATAGACAAAGCAAGTGCACTCTTACCGCAGCCTGACTCTCCTACAATGGCAACAATTTCATTTTCATGAACGGCAAAAGATAAGTCATCAACAGCTGCATAATATTGATCATCAATACAAAATGAGGTTGTTAGGTTTTCTACTCGCAGGAGTTCTTTTTCCATGCCTATCCCCCTAACCGTTTTTATAGCATTACTCAACTTTTAACATTTTTTAGTTATTTTCTCAAATAATTACTGTTATTTTTTATCATTTTTATTTTTTTATACCTTTTAGACAACAAAAAAATCGAGTATGTACTCGATTTTTCATAAAGACCAAACAAGGTCGTTTCCAATAGTATCGGCAATATATTGTGTATCTGTTCTCCGCTTCTTTCTAGCTTGTGCTCGTTCTTTCGCTGATTCATATAGCGCTTTCTCCGTTTCTGTTTCCGAAATTAAACGAGGAACCGGAATAGGATTTCCCTTTTCATCAATCGCTACAAAAGTTAAAAAAGAAAGAGCACATAAATTTTGAACACCGCTTTGCAAATCTTCAGCTACTACTTTTACAACCACTTCCATGGAGGTGCGGCCTGTATAAGTAACAAAGCTTTCTAAACAAACCGCATTGCCTTCAAAAATTGGATGCAGAAAATCCACCGAATCCGTTGAGGCCGTTACAACATGTGACCGAGAATGGCGCATCGCTGAAATAGCCGCTATGTCATCAATTTGCGCCATTAATTTCCCTCCAAACATCGTACCAATATTATTTGTGTCTGGAGGAAGAACGATACTTGTTTTAACAACTAGAGAGTCCCGGCATTTTTTTGTTTTTTCCATGATGACACCCCTTTTTGTCGACCTGTAGTATCATTAATCTTCCCCCTTAAGGGATTCTAATTGTGAATGAACGGCAATCATCCCCTAAAGGCTTTATTAAATATCGCTTTAGATTCACAAGCTTATTATAGCCAACATAAAAGAAAGCTATTGCTCATTTTTTAGCAATAGCTTTCAGGAATTTTTTTAATATCTGTTTGACAGGGAAGTGTATTACTATTTGTCTCTAAATGCAGCCGCATTTAAAAGAGAATCGAGCTCTTGACTTGCTTGAACCGCCAGCTGACTTGTAAAGCCAAAATCTATAGCTAATCTAATCATTTCTTGTCTTTTTTCTTCAATTTTTTCATTAATGAGTTCAGCATATAGCTTCTCCATCATTCATTTCCCACTTTTCAATATATTTACAAAAATATCATAATAGATAATTAGCCCCAAATCAATCTAATTTACCCCTTCTAATTGTAATAAATTTGCAAATATCTTTAAATAGGAATACATTTCTTGAATATTTTGTGACAATCCGAACATAACTTCCAATTTTCATTTTTATGTAAACAAATCAACCTTCACTATGTCATCCATGAGGAAGAGGAATGTTGATCGGGTTTATTGACAACAAGCTTATATTCATCTTCTAATACTCTTAATGGAACATCATATAAATGCCGCTCATCTTTTGTTTTGTATACACCTTTTGCTAATAATTTATCAATTAACAGCGCTTTTCTCTCTTCAATCTTTTTAAATAATTCCATATGTATAGCCCCTTTCTATTCTGTTTATGTAATACTTGAACCCCTTATATCATTCCATATTCCAGCTGTATTCAAGCGCATATTTAAAAAGCCTCTTCTTATCCAAGAAGAGGCTACTGTATTCATTCGACTCTTCTTATCTTCCAAGCATCTGCTTGTTGGATGTGGCACAGTTCCTATAACAGGTCTGCTGCCGAGGCTTCAAAGGGCCAAATCCCTCCACCTCTCTGGATAAGAATTAAAAAAGTAATATGAAAGTATATAAATACTATATGATTAGTAAATAAATGTCAATATCGACATAAGAAATCGTTTGCTCAACTATGCTAGCATAACCTAAATAAAAAAAGAGTGCAAGTGCACTCCTTTCTCAAAGTTCTATTCTAATACTGTATTTTTCGTTTCTTTACCGAAAGCAACCGCGATGACACCGATTAATATGGCAACGGTAAAAATCGTAAAAATCATACTAATCGACGTATTGGCAGCTACTAAGTACCCAACTAATAATGGCCCTAAAATTCCTCCGATACGTCCAATAGCCGCTGCCATCCCTGCTCCCGTTCCCCGGATCACTGTTGGATATTGTTCCGGAGTATAAGCGTATAAAGCCCCCCATGCACCTAAGTTAAAGAAAGAAAGAAGAATTCCTGATGTAATTAACAATGGCAGCTCTTCAGCTGTTCCAAAGAAATAGGCGCTCGCTGCCGTACCAATTAAATAAGTAATTAATACAAATTTACGACCCATTTTTTCAATAAACCAAGCGGCCGTAAAATAACCTGGAAGCTGCGCAAGCGTCATAATTAACACATATTCAAAGCTTTTAATTAAGCTGAACCCTTTCATCAGCATCACACTTGGTAACCATAGAAACATGCCGTAATAAGAGAAGACAACACAGAACCAAAGCACCCATAAAATGAGGGTTTGTTTGGAATACTCTTTCGCCCACACTTTTTTCATATTTTGAAGCATCGATTGTTTTTCCTTTGGCTTCAACTCTTCATATTTCGGTGAGTCTGGTAAACTAAAACGCAGGTATACCGCATAAAAAGCTGGTAACGCACTTAAGATTAAAGCAATTCTCCAGCCGTATGCCGGAATGATAAAATAAGAAATAAGAGCCGATAAAATCCAACCTAACGCCCAAAAACTTTCTAATAAGACAACGACTCGTCCACGTTTGCTCGGTGCTACACTTTCACTTACAAGTGTAGATGCGACAGGAAGCTCTCCTCCCAGCCCCATGCCGATAAAAAAGCGTAAAATTAAAAATAAACTAACCGTCCCTACTAATGCTGATAATCCGCTTCCGACAGAAAAAAGTAAAAGCGTAATAATTAAAATATTTTTACGTCCTACTTTATCTGCCATTGCTCCAAACAACAAAGCCCCGACAGCCATCCCAATCGATTGCGTACTTCCAATCCATCCAGCCTGCACATCAGTCAGATTCCATCCTTCCTCCATTTTCAAAGCCGCAATAATAAAGGAGAGCATCCCCACATCGAGGGCATCAAACATCCAGGCTGCTCCAGCAATCCCTAACAGCTTGCGATCTGCTATCGGTTTTGTTTTTTTATCCATGACAATTCCTCCTGATGAACTTCCGTAACACTAAAAAAATTCCTACTATTTATATTTTTATCCCATTTCTATTTTATCTATTATTTTTGTTTATGACTATAGTAAATACAACTGTCATGACAAAAATATAGACATTTTTTTAAAATCTATCATAAGAACGCTGATGATTTCTGACTAATTTCGTGCAGAACTGTGATTTAGCACGCCTTTTAAAGAGAAATTTTCACCTTTTAAAAAAAATATTAAAATTACACTATTTAACATTTGAGTATAATCATTACATTTGTTAAGATGAATTGGGGCATATCATAAACGCTCTCACCTGTTTATCCCACACCATGATTTGCACAATACCAATTTACGCATATTTTAGGAGGTATTTATGTCAAATCTTACTTTGCAAGTTAGTGAAAAGCTTCAAAAGTTTTTACAAGGACCAAAAAAGCTGTATATTAATGGACAATTCGTTGAAAGTGTTTCTAAGAAAACATTTTCCACTCCGAATCCAGCAACAGGTAAAAAACTTGTTGAAGTATATGAAGGTGATAAAGAGGATATTAATTTAGCCGTCAAGGCAGCTCGTAAAGCATTTGATGAAGGCCCATGGTCAAGATTAAGTGCAGCGGAGCGCAGTCGTTTAATGTACAAGCTCGCAGACTTAATGGAAGAAAATAAAACAGAGCTTGCTCAACTTGAAACATTAGATAACGGTAAACCAATTAGAGAAACAACTAATGCAGATATTCCATTGGCAATTGAACATATTCGATATTACGCAGGCTGGTCAACGAAAATCGTTGGACAAACTATCCCTGTAAGCGGCAATTATTTTAACTATACAAGACATGAAGCTGTTGGAGTTGTTGGACAAATTATCCCATGGAACTTCCCGCTCTTAATGGCCATGTGGAAGCTTGGGGCTGCCCTTGCCACTGGTTGTACAGTTGTTCTAAAACCGGCAGAACAAACGCCTCTGTCTGCCCTTTACCTTGCTGAATTAATTTCTGAAGCGGGATTCCCAGACGGAGTTATCAACATCATTCCTGGCTTCGGAGAAACAGCAGGCCAATCTTTAGTCGATCACCCTGAAGTAGATAAGATTGCCTTCACTGGCTCAACAGAAGTCGGTAAACGCATCATGCGTTCTGCTTCCTATTCACTAAAACGTGTGACGCTTGAACTTGGTGGAAAATCACCAAACATTATCCTGCCTGATGCTGATTTCTCTAAAGCGATTCCTGGCGCGCTAAACGGGGTTATGTTTAATCAAGGACAAGTTTGTTGTGCCGGCTCTCGTGTCTTTATTCAAAAGAAGCATTACGATAACGTGGTAGCCGACATGGCAAGTCATGCTAAATCCATTCAACAAGGAACAGGGCTTGATCCAAATACTCAAATTGGACCGCTTGTTTCCGAAGAACAACAAAAGCGCGTGCTTGGCTACATTGCTAAAGGGATTACAGAAGGTGCAGAAATTCTAGCTGGCGGAGCTCCTCCTAGCGAAGAAGGTTACTTTGTTGCACCTACTATTTTCGCAAACGTAGAAGATAACATGACGATTGCGAAAGAAGAAATCTTCGGTCCTGTTATTTCAGCTTTACCATATGAGGACTTAGATGATGTCATCAAGCGGGCAAATGCAAGTGAATACGGCCTTGCTGCTGGTGTTTGGACAAGCGACATTGCCAATGCTCATTATATTGCTAACAAACTGCGTGCTGGTACAGTTTGGGTCAACTGCTACAATGCATTTGATGCCGCTTCCCCATTTGGCGGATACAAACAATCCGGTATCGGCCGTGAAATGGGCTCCTATGCTCTAAACAACTACACAGAAGTGAAGAGCGTTTGGATTAATTTAAATCGATAATACTAAAGAAAATGGGTCCCCTATTCATACGAATGGGGGCCCTTTCTTTTATGCCGTAATCTCGCCAATTCGGAAAATAATCTAACCAATTCAGGGCAGAATTTCGCCAATTCCGGGTAAAATCTTGCCATTTTAGTCTCAATCATTACCTCCCCTCCTCCCTCATTTGTTAAAATGAACATGAATATAAAAAAGGAGGTTTTTTCCTATGTATGAAATAGCGATTATTGGAGCTGGAGCTGCTGGAGGCAGCGCCGCTATCTTTACAGCGAAAGCAGGAAAACAAACAGTCATTCTAGACAGCAATCAAAGCGGCACAAAAAGAGCTTGGTTAGATAATCATTACGGTACAGCTGGAATTGCTGGACCTGATTTATTAGCAACAGGTCTAGCCCAAGCGAAAAAATTTGGTGCAGAGTTAATTGAAACAAAAGTAACGGGAATTACTAAAACAACTGAAGGATTTCAGATTCAAACAGAAAACGGATCAGTTGAAGCGAAACAAATCATTTTAGCAACGGGCGGGCTAACAAGCTTAGCTGAAGAAGCAGGTATCACAACAAAAGATGGTACAGAGCCAAGATCAAAGAAAGTGTTTGATGTAGATGCTGCTGGAAAAACAAACGTAGAAGGCATTTGGGCTGCCGGAGCATGTGCAGGAACGAGCGCACATACAATCGTGACAGCTGGAGACGGCGCAAGAGTCGCAATCAACTTAATCAGCGAAATAAACGGCGAGCGTTATGTTGATCACGACGTATTAAAATAACAATGAAAAACAACAAACTGCAGGTCCAGTTTGTTGTTTTTCATTGTTTACGGATGCTATAAGTTTCTTTTTTCTTTCTCTATTAGTACAATATAAGTTGTAGATTTTGGAAAAGGAGGAATCATAATGAGTGATTTCCAAGCAAATTTAGAAAAATATGCAGAGCTAGCTATAAAAGTCGGTGTTAACATTCAACAAGGACAAACGCTTGTTGTCAATACGACACTAGAAGGTGCAGAGCTCGTACGTTTAATTGTCAAAAAGGCTTATGAAGCTGGCGCATATAATGTAATTGTCAATTGGAACGACGACATTGTGAATCGCACAAAATATGAATTAGCACCGGACGAAGTCTTTCACGAATATCCTGAATGGCGTGCAAAAGAAACCATTGAACTAGCTGAAAAAGGGGCAGCCTTTCTATCGGTGATTTCCTCCAGTCCTGATTTATTAAAAGGCGTAGATTCAAAGCGAATTGCGAATTTCCAAAAAGCATCTGGTACTGCTTTAAAACCATGGCGCCAAGCTATGCAATCCGATAAAGTAAGCTGGTCGATTGTAGCCGTTCCTTCTGAAGCTTGGGCAAACAAAGTATTCCCTGAAGAGCCGGCTGAAAATCGCGTACATAAATTATGGGAGGCTATCTTCAAAGCAGTTCGTGTTGATACAGAAAACCCTGTTGAAGCATGGAAAACACATGATGACACCTTGCATGAAAAAGTAGATTATTTGAATGACAAGCACTACAAAAAACTTCATTACACAGCTCCAGGAACTGACTTAACAATTGAGCTTCCTGAAAAACATCTATGGTGCGGCGCCGGCAGCATCAACCAACACGGACATCATTTTATGGCCAACATGCCGACGGAAGAAGTGTTTACGGTTCCATTAAAAACAGGTGTTAACGGAACAGTAAGAAGCACAAAACCGCTTAGCTATGGTGGAAATATTATCAATAACTTCTCTGTTACATTTAAAGATGGACGCATTATCGAGGTACAAGCAGAAGAAGGCGAAGAAATTTTAAAACAATTAGTGGATACAGATGAAGGCTCCCACTACTTAGGAGAAGTCGCACTCGTGCCATTCAACTCCCCTATTTCACAATCTAATGTGTTGTTCTTTAATACACTATTTGACGAAAATGCATCAAATCACTTAGCTATCGGCAGTGCATATGCCTTCTGTCTTGAAGGCGGGAAAGATATGACACCAGAACAGCTAGCTGAACATGGCTTAAATGAAAGCTTAACCCACGTTGACTTCATGATTGGCTCTGACAAAATGAACATCGACGGCATTCTAGCTGACGGTACTGCTGAACCTGTCTTCCGTAATGGAGATTGGGCGTTTTAACATTAATCATATAATTACATTCATCAGCCACGTATTTCTATATACTAGAAAACACGTGGCTGTTTCTTTTTCCATATTCTTCATTCGATAGATAGTCGATATGCCTTTACAATGATTCCGTCATCAGCAGGTTGAAAATCAAATTGCGGCATTCGTACAAAGCCCATACGTTCATACAGCCGCATAGCAGATTTCATAAAGTCTGCTGTATGTAAGCCGATATACTGTGAACCCTTTACTTTTGCCCGACTAATGCATTCTTTTATTAATGCCTCAGCAACACCCCTTCCTCGTGACTGTGGTGTGACTGCAAGCATTCTTATTTCAGGGTAATCTAACATATCAACAAGTCCTTTATAAGCATCTGATTTCGCAGGAAACAGAGCAACACTGCCTACCACTTCCCCATCTAATTCAGCAACTAGAAGTTCAACCTCCTCCTGTTCATCAGCATGTGACGCGATAGATTTCTTTAGAGCTTCCCAATGTCCTTCCGGGATGTTTTGTGCATGTTCTTCATACGCCTCTATTCTTTGCTGTCGAAGCATTTCTACTTCATCATTGAAAGCCTTACGAATTTTGACCATGTAATTTCCCCCTCTTGTCCTACACAAATATGTTGCGAAGTAATTCTGCAAGCTCTTTTTTCAATCTTCCTCCATAAACAACTCCATCAGCATTTTCTCCCGATGCTGTAAAAAATACTTCGTTATTTGATAATGCTCCGTGCTCTCATAATCTACTTCTTTAATTTCTTCATTATAGCAAAAACAAGCAACGACAACTATTCAGTTGTCGTTGCTTGCTTCGCATATCTTGATTCCACTTGCGATAATCCTAGATTTTCTCGTAAAGTACTTCCCTCATATTCTGTCCGAAACAGCCCTCGTTGCTGAAGAATTGGAATAACCTCTTTCACAAAATCTTCTAAGCTATTAGGAAAATGTGAAAACATAAGATTAAAGCCATCTGCCGCTTCGTTCACAATCCATTCTTCCAACTGATCTGCAATTTGTTCTGGCGTTCCAAAAATCATTCTATGCCCTCTTGAACCGGCAATTCGAAGATAGAGTTGTCTAATCGTTAACTGTTCACGCTTGGCCAGATCAATAATGAGTTGACGTCGACTTTGATTTCCATTTGTCTCTGGGATTTCATCTGGTAAAGGACCATCTAAGTCATAAGCGGATAAATCAAGCCCTCCGAGATATTCAGATAAAAACTCTAAACCTATTTCAGGTGTAATAAGCTGTTGAAGTTGTTCATATTTTTCAAAGGCTTCTTCTACTGTATGACCAATGTAAGGAGAGACACCTGGCATAATCTTCACATCATCAGGAGAACGACCAAATTCTACAGCTTTCTGTTTTACTTTTTTATAAAATGCTTGTGCATCTTCTAATGTTTGCTGTGCAGTAAAAATGACATCAGCTGTTTGTGCCGCTAAATGAATACCATCATCCGATGACCCTGCCTGAACAATAATTGGCCGACCTTGTGGTGAGCGCGATGAATTAAGCGGGCCTTTTACAGAATAATAGTTTCCTTGGTGATTCAATGTATGTAATTTATCTGGAATAAAGTACTGACCCGACTTTTTATCTCGCACTAAAGCATCTTCTTCCCAACTGTCCCATAATCCCTTCACAACTTCTACAAATTCCGCTGCTCGTTTATAACGCAAAGAATGATCTAAATGAGATTGTTGGTTAAAATTATTCGCTTCCGTTTGATAATAAGACGTCACGACATTCCAAGCAGAACGGCCACCGCTTAGGTGATCTAAGGAAGAAAATTTACGTGCAATATGAAATGGTTCATTGTACGTTGTAGATGCTGTTGCTACAAGTCCGATATTTGTTGTAACAGCAGATAAAGAAGCTAATAATGTAAGTGGCTCAAATCTAACTAGCTCTGCTGGATGTGAAAGATTATTGAAAGATAAGCCATCACTTAAGAATAGCATATCTAATTTGCCACCCTCTAATATTTTCGCAATATTTAGAAAATAATTAACTAAAGTTTTCAATAAATTATTAATAATTTTTTCAGACTGTCTCAACTCGAATAATTTTCTTTTGTCAGTCTCTTCTTCTTTTATAAAAATATCATCCATATCCTTATGTAATTGTTTTAATCGATTTCCTAAATAAGACAGATTAGGTATTTCTTCTGACTCATTTGTAATTACCTGTGTTCCAAAATAATTAGTTTCAATGTATTTTTAAAATTATTAATATACAGAATATTTCCTTTATGGCGTTAATCAGATATTGAGTATTAAAACTAAAAAGACCCTCCTTCCAAGATACATTCATCTTGAATAGAGAGCCTATAGTAATCTAGTCACTTTATTTAACTGCTCTTAATATTTAGTTATATGACAAATATATTCATCGTTCTGGAACAATACTTTTTAAATAATAACGAATATTCTCCTCAGTCATTTCACCAGAAATTCTTTCTTTAATCTCTCCTTTTTCGTTAATCAAAAAAGTAACAGGAAGCGTATTAACTTCATATGAATCAGCTACATCTGCATTCCAATCAAGTAAAACTGGGAAACTCAACTCTTTTTTTGACACGAATTGGTTAACTATTATTCTTGGTTCTCCAACATCAACTGCTAGTACTTCTATGTCTTTATCTTTATAGTCTTTATATGCAGACTCCAAATACGGCATTTCTTTTTCACACGGAGGACAATATGTAGCCCAAAAGTTAAGAAACACACCTTTTCCCCTATAATCCTCTAATTTGACCTCTTCACCCTTTAAATTTTTCAAAGTAAAATTAGAAGCAAGATCACTTTTATCAATCGCAGTCACTTCTTTCTCTTTAAAAAAATTCATATAAATCGCATAACCTATACCTAAAACTAAAATAGCGACGACCAACCCTTTTATAAACAAACTAGCTCTTTTTTTTACATTACTCATCAGAAACATCTGACTCCTTTCATTGCGTCACCTGAAAGGGAAGGATTGGCATTTCATGTAAATCTTTATAACTAACATGAGCGATAACTTGATGTTCACCGGGTTCACTAAATTTCAGTTCTAATTGATAGGTCCCATTTGCACTTGGTTCAATCGGCAAATTTCCATAAGACATTCCATTTTCAATAACTTCAAACATAACTTCAGCATCTTTACTAATGTCCTCATTCCCATATTTCACTGTTGAAGTAAAGGTAACTTTTTCATTAATTTGAACCTGTTTAGGATCACTTTCTATTGTCACTTCTAATTCTTTTGGCTTTTCAGCCTTTATTTGATTTTCAACTGAACTTGAGCATCCAGCAAGCCAGAATATAAACAGAATGATTACAATTGTTCGCATCATACTACTCCTTAATGAAAGTAAAGACTCTTCCCTCTTTTAATGAGGGAGAGTCTTACGACAATTTTTCTTACTTAATTGGCTTCACTTTTTAAATTCGTCCAGAACAACAACCGCTTTTTGATTTTTTCAAAAATGATCATAATGGCTAAAATGATTAAACTATTAAAAATGATGCCTGCTAGAACAAAATCATATTGAGTAAAATCTGTATAATACTGTATAAAATGACCCATTCCCGATTCGGCTCCAAACATCTCTGCCATCATTAACACGATAAACGAAAATCCAAGAGACGTACCTATACCACTCAAAATCAATGGCGAACTTGCCGGAAGAATAACTTTGAAAATCAGGTCTTTTCCTTTTAACCCTATTGTTCTTGCATTGTCCCAGTAAGGCTTATCAATTAATAATACCCCTTGAATGGTACCAAGAAAGATTGGCCAAAAAGTTGTGATAAATAAAATGAAAATAGAGGCTGACTTAAAAGTTGGAAACAACGCAATGGCGTACGGAATAAATAAAGTTGGTGGAAGCGGGCTAAAAGTCTGGAAGAACGGCTCTAAAATTACCCTAAATCTATGGTGTAAACCGAAATATAACCCTCCACCAATACCTAATACTAACGCTAAAGCAAAAGCTGGGACTAATAACCCCATTGAGCTTAAAAATCCTTTAAATAAATCTAAAATTGCTTTACCAAATGCTATTACAACAATTTCTGGAGAAGGAAAAATCACTGGATCCAACAATTCTGTAAAATTAGTAATGTAAACCCATAATCCTAGAAAAGCAAAGGCAATTAAAGTCGAATAAATATATAGATGAAAAAATTTTCTCATAGGACCCTCCTAGAAGTTTTGTTGATTGAATCTCTCTAATTGTTTTTGATAATATTCATCATCCGGATTTTCTTCAATAAGTTCATCGATAGCTTGTTCATAGAATGAAAGATTAAAATGAGCATTCATATCAATATTTTCTGCTTCCTTCTTGACGTATCCAATACTTTTCATTTTCTCCCATAATTCTAACGTCTCGTTTTTGTTTGGATCAGCTGTATTAATTAAATGTGGTTCATTTACAATTTCATCAATGGTAGATTCAGATAAATTCTTAAATCTATCTATCGATGCTTCTAGATTTTTTTCGGGACTCTCTAACTTCACACGTTCGGCCTTAATAAGAGCTTTCATAAATTTTTTATAAGCAATTGCTTGTTCGTCTGATATATCGCCTCTTACAGTAACTCGGCAGCAAACTGCATCTGGTTCAATATCATTAATCCATTGAACCGGTGCTAAACCAAGTTCTAACGTCTTTGTTAAATGTCCTGTACCAGAAATGCCTACATCAGCTTTTCCGGTTTTTACCGCTTCAAGTACTGAAGCCCTGGAGTCTAGTTCTATGAACTCAACATCCTTCTTAATATCAATTCCGGCTTCCTGAAGTGCTGCTTTAAAGTAAACATCCAATGTATCTAAATGCACGACAGCAATTTTTTTACCTTTATAATCTTCTAATGTCTTATATTGATCTACATTCTCTTTTTTTGCGACAAGCGGATGTCCGCCTTCCATATGCCCGCCAATCATCTGAAAATCAGCACCATTAGCAATAAAATTCATAGGAGCGGTTGAACCAAATGTTAGAGCAATGTCTACTTTTTCTGCCTGTAATGGAGTTAATCCATCTCCTGATAAACCAACCATATCCACTTTTAAATTCTCTTCTTCGAAAAAACCTTCCGCCCTAGCAATATCCGCAAGAGGTGCTCCATATAAATTGCCATACGCAACTTTTAGCTCATATGTTTTTTCGTTATCTTTTGTTGACGCTTTTTCCTGCCCATTGCAAGCTGATAAAGCTAATACTGCTGATAACCCCATACCTACTAACCATTTTCTTTTTCTCATTCTACTTCCTCCCACTAATCCTCAATCGTTATTAAATTCCTTCTCCTCCAACACGTACTTCATAACTCTCTTCCAGTTTTTCGAAAACACCTCGATTCATAACACTTAACACATAATCTCTAAACTTTATAAATTCTAAGCTTTCGAATAACTGTTTACGATTTCGAGTCTTAGGAAAAGGAACATCTATAATTTCTGCAATTTTACCAGGCGGCCCTGGAGTAAACATCACAATACGATCCGCTAAGAAAATAGCCTCTTCCGCGTCATGTGTTACAAATACAATCGTTCGCTGTTGTTCACGGTTCACTTGAAGAATCAAATCCTGTAGATTAATTCTTGTAACCGGATCAAGTGCCCCAAACGGTTCATCCATGAACATTAAGTCTGACCCCAATGAAAGTGCTCTTGCAATAGCTGCACGTTGGCGCATCCCACCTGACATTTCTCCTGGATATTTTTTAATAGCATGACCTAACTGAACTAATTCCAAATAACCTTGAGCCAACTGTTCTAACTCTTTTTTTGTTTTTGATTTTTTTAATTTTTGCTTTAATGCTAGAATGATATTTTCTTCTGCCGTTAACCAAGGAAATAATGAATAATCTTGAAATACAACTGAGCTATCTGGTAACGATTTTGCAACGGACTGATTGTTAACCAAAATTTCACCTTGTTTAGGCTGAGCTAATCCTGTTAGCAATCGAAGAAATGTACTTTTCCCAGATCCACTAGGTCCCATAAAGACGACAAATTCTCCTTCTTTAACAGTTAGATTAATATTGTTCAAAATTTCTAAACCATCATAATCAAAATAAATAGACTTAGCTTCAATCTTATTAGGAACAGCGACATTTTCCGTTTTCAAATTTATAAATTTTTCGAGAACTTTCGCCACTATCAATCCCTCCACTCATTCTTTAAATTAAACTAAACAAATAGGAATAGTTTTCTTAACTCCAAAAAAATCCTTTATATTTTGTTCATTTCGAAGGGGCAGATTATATCCATTTTTTACGATTCAGTGAACTTTTAAATAAAATTCATCAAATTGTAACTTTATTTAAGGTAAAAAATAACCAGAGATATCTACTGTAAATATCTCCGGTATGAACATTTCTTCCCCCTCATTTGTTATGCTTGTTCTTGCAAATGATTGTTACGATAACTTGATCCTATATGTTCCTCTGATAATCTCACTTGACCTTTTCCAAAGAGTTTTTCTCTATAGACACCTTCTTCATATTCCATTTTCAATCGACCACGACGCTGAAGTTCTGGAACAACAAGCTCAGTAAAGTCTATAAACGTTCCTGGCGTGATTGCATACGCAAGATTAAATCCATCAATATCCGTTTCGTCAATCCACTCTTCAAAAGTGTCAGCTATTTGCTCAGGAGTTCCTATTGCAACAGGACCCATCCCGCCGATTCCAGCAAAATTTGCTAATTCACGGACCGTCCATTTTTTATTCGGGCTAGATTTTGTTAACACTTCAAGCATCGATTTAACGGCATTCGTTTCAATATATTTAATTTCTTCATCTGGATCATATTGAGAGAAATCCACACCTGACCATCCACTCAATAAAGAAAGAGCACCTTCATAGCTAATATAGCTTGATAGTTCCTCATACTTTGCCCATGCTTCTTCCTCTGTTCGGCCCACAATTGGTGTAAACAAAGCAAATACTTTCAAACTTTGAGGATCTCTTCCCTGCTCCCTTGCCTGTGTTCTTACATCTTTCACATACGCAGCAGTTGCTTCTTTTAAAGGGGCTGAAATAAACGTACATTCAGCATGTTTACCTGCAAATTGACGTCCTCTTAATGAACCTCCAGCTTGAAATAAAACAGGCGTTCTTTGAGGCGAAGGTTCGCATAAATGAATACCAGGTACATCAAAATATTTGCCATGATGATTGATTTCATGTACTTTTGTTGGATCGGTAAACATTCTTTTTTCCTTATCTTTGACGACAGCACCGTCTTCCCAACTGCCTTCCCACAACTTATAGCAAACTTCTAAATATTCCTCTGCTATATTGTATCTTTCTGAATGCTGGAATTTATCCCCGATTTCAATATTCTTCGTTCCGCTTTCCAAATAAGAGGTTACGATATTCCACGCAATTCTTCCATTTGTGAGATGATCTAAGGTAGACATCCTTCTTGCAAAAGTGTATGGATGTTCAAAGGTGGTAGAACATGTAATGCCAAATCCTAAATGTTTAGTCGCATGCGACATCGCCGATACAAGCAGAATTGGATCGTTTACAGGCACTTGTGTTGCTTCACGAATGGTCGTTTCTTTATCTCCACCGTACACATCATAAATCCCTATAACATCGGCAATAAACAAACCATCAAATCTACCTTTTTCTAAGATTTTAGCAAGCTCCACCCAATATTCAATATCCTTATAACGATGGGATTGGTCTTCAGGATGCACCCATAGACCTGGTGATTGATGAGCCACACAATTCATATCAAAGGCATTTAAATAAATTCTCTTTTTCTTCATATTATTTTCCCTCCTCAAAAAGCTCTAGTGGTAGGCCAACTAAGCCTTTTCCAATTTGTTCACGAGCTAAATTATTAGAAGGAGCCATTGGAATTCCGCCTCGTGCATCACGATAAATTCGTTCAAATGTACCCTCAATATAGCCGTAACCTCCTGCTACATCCATCGCTACTCGAGCTGCAGTATCAGCTAATTCAGTTGCTAGGACTTTGTGTTCCGTCAGTTCACCAGCAAGAGGCAGCAACGATTGATTGTTTTTACACAGTTCATCATATTGTCTAGCTAAATCATATTGCCATGTTCGTACGGCTGCAATTTGAATTTTTACTTCCGCCAATTTTTGACGAATCACTTGATAGTCCGCCAAGTTTTTATTGAAATCTTTATGAGTCGTTTTTGTGACATGTGCGATTGCCGCATCAAGAGCACCTTGTGCCACTCCAAGCCATACAGCGTTTAAGCCTAGAATCGCACCCGTCCCATTGATTACATCATGACTAGCTACTTGCAGTAAATCACGATGATGGACCCTCACATTTTCAAACTTTAGTGGTCCACTATGATTTCCACGTACACCTAATGCTTTCCATGGCTTAGCTGTAATTCCCTCTTGATGTCCATCGACGATAAAAAAGCTATGCTCACTTGGATCGGTACTACCAGCTGTACGAGTCTGAACAACATAGTAATCGGATTGTCCACCACTTGTCGTAAATGACTTTTCAAGATTTAAAATATACTCATCCCCGTCTTGTACAGCCTGACTTAGGTTATACCATACATGCCCACCTGTTGCTTTTTCACTGACTGCAAAAGTTGTGATTGCTCCTTCACGAATCGGCAATAGCCAACGTGCTTTTTGATCATCGTTCCCAAATAAATTAATAGTTTGAGCAGCACCAACATGCATCGCATAGACAAGTCCAGTAGATGCGTCAACTTTACCGATTTCTTCTGCTACAACGGACAAACCGACGTACCCTAAGTCTAGCCCACCCCATTTTTCTGGTATTGTTACAGAATTCCAACCTTCTTTAGCTAAAGCTAGTAAACTTTCACGAGGAAACAAGCCTTCTTTATCACCGAGTCCGGCATTGGGTTTAATCACATTTTCTACAATTGGTTTAACTTTTTCTCTAATTTCCTCAATATACGATCTTGAATAGATATTTTTTTCAGTTACTACATTACTCATATGTAACCCCCCTATTTTTTTAGTATTTTTCAAGATATAAAGGAATCGTTTAAAAGTATACTTCCTTTAGCGGTAGCTCCGTCCCATTTACCACATAACCACCAATAACACGGGCTTTATAAACGGTTGGATTATGAGAGGCTAATGTACGAATATTCCGCCAGTGGCGATCAAGATGCGCTGACTGCTTTGTCGCCGATGCACCGCCAACCTCAAATAGTAATGATGCTGACTTTAACGCAAGTTCATCTATAATGACCTTGGCCTGTGAAGTTTTCAGCGAAGCATTATGACTAAGTGAATAATCAATGACCCCATCCACCGCTGCATTCACTGCAATATCAAGAGAATCTGCAGCCGCAAGCAGAGTTGCTTCAGCAGCATAAGCTATGCTTGAAATTTCACCAATTACCTGTAGCAGCTGTGGATCTTCACGTGGTATATCAGCGGCAGCATAACTAAATGTACGGGATCTTCCCTTCACTAAGGCCGCTGCATCTGAAACAACATTTCGTAGGATACCTACAATAACAGCGTGAAGATAAAGCTGTACAAAGGAATTAAATGGTGTCTTATCACCACTCAATTCAATTACCTCTTCACTAGTGACGAAAACATTATGTAAACGAGTCGTACCACTTCCAGTCAACCTTTGTCCGATACCATCCCAATCATCCTCTAAGCTGACGCCCTCCCGATTAGTTGGGATAATCGCTGATATCGGCAACCCTTCTGGGGTGGATGCCATCACCACTACATAATCTGAATATAAAGTACCCGTACTGAAGTACTTGGTGCCATTCAAGCGATAACCATCCCCATCTGGAGATAGAGTAGTTTCAAATACTAAATTTCCAACATTTTTTGATGAAATCTCCGTAAAAGCATTCCCTATAATGGCTCCTTCAGCTATTCTTGCTAACCAAGTTTTACGTCTTTCTTCATTATTACTTTCACGAAGAAATTGCTCCACATAGCCATAATGAGCTCGAAGAATATGCGCTACATCTGGATCGGCTTCAGCTAGACGTACTACAACGTAGAAAAGATCACGAATACTTACATTACTGCCGCCATACTCAATAGGTAACTGCAGAGCACTAAGTCGAGATTGCTTAATTAAATCAATCGCATAAAAGGGACGAGCCTCACTACTAGCATTTCTACGTTCTGCTGCATCACGAGCAATTTCAGCAATCAATAATTCGAATTCAGGCGAATCAATTTTTACTGGCGCAGTAAATTTTGGCGAGCTCGAATCATCTTTTTTGTTATTGATATCTTCGACTTCTATTTCTTTTTGTTTAGGCATTATATACTACACTCCCTTATCCCTAAATATTATTATTCATATATTTATAGTCGTATTTATGTGTAAAATAACCATTCCTTTTTTGAAGAAACCACCTCCTAACCATCCTTACTACGTATCAACGAGTGACTACATTAGAAGAAAAAGCACCTCTATATTTTGCAGCAGAGTGGCGCTCACTAAGACGGTCTGTTCCAAAAAGTGTATGGCGGAAAGTACCTGGCTCACCATGCTTATTACGCACTAAACCACGTTTGCGAAGAACAGGCATCACTTGATCGATAAATTCCTCATAGGAGCCAGGAATCGTTGCGTTAATGACATTGATACCATCAACACCTGCCTCACTCCAAATCTCAAGCTGGTCTGCAATCGTTTCAGGTGTTCCAACAATACGGGTCGTTTTACCTTGAAGTCTAGCAAGATCAGCAACGGTCGGCGTTCGTCCTGGCGTGCTTTGCTGCACCCAAGCAATCAAGCTTCTTGTTCCATCCGTTTCGATATTTTTAAGCGGTGTATCTAAGCTGACGTTTCCTAAGTCCATCCCTATAGCTCCAGCTAAATGAGCAATCATCATTTCCAAATCAATATTCTTATCCAGCTCTATTTCTTTACGTCGAGCCTCTTCCTCCGTCTCCCCTATGACGAAGGATAATCCTTGATAAAACTTAATATCATGACCATCTCGACCATTTTGAATAGCTAAGCGCCGTGTATCCTCAATTAGCTTACGAGCATTTTCAGGATCTGGTGTTACGATAAACACAGCCTCCGCATTGCGAGCTCCAAAGTCTCGTCCAGCCGTTGATGACCCTGCTTGAAAGAGCACTGGTGTTCGTTGTGGTGATGGTGACACAAGATGCGGACCTTCAACCTGGTAACGCTCCCCAACATGATGTATTTTATGTACCTTAGATGGATCCGCATGAATACCACTCTCTCGATCTTGTAAAAGAGCTCCTTCATCCCACGACCCCTCCCAAAGCTTATACAAAACATCTACATATTCATCCGCCCAGCGATACCGCTCATCATGCGGGACCAGACCATCATAACCAAAGTTTCGAAAAGCATTTTCCTGTGCACTAGTTACTATATTCCAAGCAACGCGGCCTTTGGAAATGTGATCCAACGTTGAAACGCGACGTGCAAAATTAAAAGGGGGTTCCTGAAGTGGAGCTGCTGTAAATGCTAAGCCTAGATGTTTTGTGTTCACCGCAAGTGCGGATAGAAGAACCATCGGATCGTTGCTCGGTATTTGCAAACCGGTTTGTACATGATAATCCCAACCACCCTGATGATCACCATATAATCCAATAACATCTGCGAAAAAGATAGCATCAAACCCTCCCTCTTCAAGTCGCTTAGCCAAAGAAACCCAAAGATCTACATCGTTAAAATTCAACTGATGTCCTTCCTC